>ENA-UEQO01000636-UEQO01000636.1-human-gut-metagenome-genome-assembly--contig:-NODE-636-length-40116-cov-14.000874_pt1 | contig 40116 bp, 40 predicted proteins | sample MGYA00242938_ERZ507940 | MGnify/ENA primary metagenome ERZ507940 (study PRJEB26167, sample SAMN06115517) | human gut metagenome | host: Homo sapiens | place: China:Chongqing | collected 2014-12-03... | reverse complement strand
TCTGTTCGAGCTGCTGGCACGAGAGGCCCAGCTCCAAAAAGTAGGCCGAACCAAAGGCCCTATGCGGTTGGCGTTACCCGCTTCTAATTATAGCAAAAGGAGGTTCTTTTTCTACCGTTTCAACGCTACGGCTCTATTCTTCCACAAGCATAGCTTGTGGTTTTCTATATGAAGAAAGTTGCTGGAGAAAAAATTCTCCAGCAACTTTGTCTTTGATGAATAAAGGAAATTTTTTGTTTAACTATTCTCACTATTATTTGATTTAGTGTTTTTTTTCTTCTTTGGAGAAACCAGTTTGTGACCGGAATAAATGGACATACCCATACAAAGCAATGAAGAATAGGCAAAGTATTTATGCGCAGTCATAGATTTTTTGATTCCAGAATAAATGCATCCCAACATACAGAAAAGTGCGCCTAAGGACCAGTATTTATGTGATTTCATGATTTGATACCTCCTTTGATTTAACTGATTCAATTATAACGTTTTTTTACGAAAATGCAAGCATTACCGGGAACGCTTTCATGTGGATGCTGTGACTGCCGCTACGGTCATGATCGGTGGGCATTACGAACAAGGCCCACATGTAGCATTCGACTCCGAATATCAGCCGGCACACATATAAGGACGGAAAATGTAGTAGCTTTTGAAAAAATTGCTTTTTTCTGCCCAAAGTGCTACAATCGAAATATACCGAATACAAAGGTAGGAAAGCTCCCATGCCAAGACCGCCACGGTGCCGTCAAATTTGTGGCGTACCACAGGTCGATACATTCTGTCCCAACGGGTGCGAGAATACCGAGCCGATCCTGCTGACGCTAGACGAATACGAGGTCATTCGGCTGGTTGACTTGGAGTAGCAAACCCACGAGCAATGTGCCGCGCAAATGGATATTTCCCGCTCTACCGTGCAGGAGATTTGCGAAAATGCACGGCGCAAGACCGCAGCGTGTCTTGTTCACGGGAAACCGCTGCACATCACCGGGGGAAACTACCGCATCTGCGGAGGACAGGAGGCAGCTCACTGCGGCCGTTGCTGCCGGATGCAGAGAACCAACATGGAAAAATTAGGCAAAACTTGCAAAGGAGATTCCATTATGAAAATTGCAGTTACCTATGAAAACGGTCAAATCTTTCAGCATTTCGGTCACACCGAGCAGTTCAAGCTTTATGAAGCTGTGGACGGCAAAATCACTCATGCGAAAGTCGTTGACACCAACGGCAGCGGTCACGGCGCACTGGCAGGCTTCCTGATGCAGAACGGCGTGGACACTTTGATTTGCGGAGGCATCGGCGGCGGTGCGCAGGCAGCTCTGGCCGAAGCGGGTATCAAGCTCTACGGCGGTGTCAGCGGGGACGCTGATGCTGCGGTGAGCGCATTGCTCAACGGAAATCTGGGCTACGATCCCAACATTCACTGTGACCACCATGACCACGAGCACGGCGAGGCTGGTCACTCCTGCGGTGACCACGGCTGCGGCAAGCATAGCTGCCATTGATATGGAACGCACACTGACACAACTTCCGTTCTGGTCATCCTTGACCGAACGCGAAATGGACACAATACGCCGAAGCGCCTTTGTCCGTCATTATGAAAAGGGCGCGTTCGTACACAGCAGCGACAACGAATGTCTCGGAATGCTGTTTGTTCTTTCCGGCGAGATCCGCACCTATCTTCTCTCCGAGGAAGGGCGAGAAGTCACATTGTTCCGGCTGTATCCGGGTGAGCTGTGCGTGCTTTCTGCCTCTTGTGTGATCAGTCAGATCACCTTTGATACGCAAATGACCGCGGGAATGGATACGGAGGTTCTGATTATACCTGCAAATGTCATCGCTGTGCTCAAGGAGCAAAATCTTCATGTCCGCTGCTTCCTCTATGAGCTGGCAACGAAACGATTTTCTGATGTGATGTGGGCGATGCAGCAGATCATGTTCAAGGGGCTGGATCGGCGGCTGGCAGAGTTTCTCCTGGCCGAATCGGAGCGTACCGGCTCCGATACCATACGTATGACCCATGAGCAGATCGCCCAGCACATCAGCTCGGCGCGGGAGGCGGTGGCACGGATGCTCAAGAACTTCTCGGAGGACGGGCTGGTGGAGCTGAAGCGCGGTGCAATCACGCTGCGGGATACAGACGGATTGAATCACTTAAAATGAAAATATTGTTTATAACACGAATCCGTGTTATAATATGAGCAGAAGAAGCTGAAAGGAGCATCGACCATGAAAGAAACGAAATACGCAGGTACTCAAACCGAAAAAAATCTGATGGCTGCCTTTGCCGGTGAGTCCGAGGCACGCAACAAGTACACCTATTTTGCATCCAAGGCCAAGAAGGAAGGCTACGAGCAAATCGCGGCGTTGTTCCTCAAAACTGCTGATAACGAGAAGGAACATGCCAAGCTGTGGTTCAAGGAGCTGAACGGCATCGGAGACACCGCCGAAAATCTTCTCGCCGCCGCTGAGGGCGAGAATTACGAGTGGACGGATATGTACGACGGCTTTGCCAAAACCGCCGATGAAGAAGGCTTTCATGAGCTGGCGCAACGCTTCCGTCTGGTCGCCGCCATTGAAAAGCACCACGAGGAGCGTTACCGTGCCCTGCTGCGCAATGTAGAGACGGCGCAGGTCTTCGCCAAAAGCGAGGTCAAGGTGTGGGAGTGCCGCAACTGCGGTCACATCGTCGTAGGCGAGAAGACCCCGGAGGTCTGCCCCGCCTGTAACCATCCCCAGAGCTACTTTGAAATTCACGCGGAAAACTATTAAAGAAAAAGGAGAATCATCATGGAGCAGAAGTTTTACATTTGCAAGCATTGCGGCAACATCATTGCCAAGGTCAAGGACACGGGCGTTCCCGTCGTCTGCTGCGGCGAGCCGATGAGCGAGATCGTTCCCGGTACCACCGATGCTGCCGTGGAGAAGCATGTTCCTGTCTGGACGGTGGAAAACGGCATCGTCCATGTCAAGGTCGGCTCCGTGGAGCATCCCATGCTGCCGGAACATTACATCGAGTGGGTATCTCTTCAGACCAAGCAGGGCAATCAGCGCAAGGAACTGCATCCCGGCGAAAAGCCGGAGGTCTGCTTCGCTCTCTGCGAGGGTGATGAGGTCGAAGCGGTCTACGCCTATTGCAACCTCCACAGTCTGTGGAAAGCGTGATCGTTCCGCGCATGGTATCTTAGAACCAACATAGAGAACTGAATGTCATGTATTGCAGGCAGGAGGCAAACAAGTCATGAAAGCACATAAATATTGGTCAATCGGAGCGGTAATTACCATGTTTGGAACTTTTTGCACTGGATATAAAGGCTCAAAAACAACGCATAAGTACCTTGCGCTTAGTTCCTTGATCTGCATGGTTATGGCAGTATATACGGGTCATAAAATGATTTCAGGGAATAAGAAAACAAAGAGAGTAAAACAAGCGGAAGCTGTGGATATTCTTTGAGTAAGATAGGAATCGTTATTGTTTCTGATGACGATAAAGTCGGGCTAATGTTGTGTGCGAAATAAAAAACATCAAAGGAGAATTTCATTATGAAATATGTATGTGATGTGTGTGGTTGGGAATACGATGAAGAAAAGGGCTATCCGGAAGGCGGCATTGCACCGGGTACAAAATGGGAAGATATTCCGGATGATTTTGAATGCCCCTTATGTTCAGTTGGCAAAGACCGGTTTTCTGTGGCTGAGTAAAGAAGTACAACAGGACCTATAAACAAAGAGCCGTGAAGCAGTATGTAAGATACCGCTTCACGGCTCTTTCTCGCTTATATAAAAATTTGCCGTAACGTGACCTCGTCACATAAAAAAGATTTGTCCTGCGGTATGATAAAGCCACAATCAAGAAAGAGGTGGCGAACATGAAAATCAAGCTCAATCCCGATCAGGAGATTGTCAATACCATCCGGGAAGGACTCAAGCGCACCGGCGGATACTGTCCCTGCCGCAGGGAGCGCACAGAGGCGACCAAATGTATGTGCCAGGAGTTTAAGGATCAAATTGCAGATCCGCTCTTCGAGGGATTCTGCCACTGTATGCTCTATTACAAATCCTTGCAGGATTAAGGGAGGAACGCTATGCTGTCAAAGAAACTGGCTGCCGTAGATAGGACGCGGTGCGTCGCCTGTGGCGTGTGTGAAAGTACCTGTCCGTTGGGGGCTGTCAAGGTGCGCCGCGGCTGTTACGCCGCCGTGGAGGCGGAACGCTGCATTGGCTGCGGCAAGTGCGCGAGGCTCTGTCCCGTGGGCTGCATCGAGGTGAAAGCGAGGGACGAGGCATGAAGAAAGCAAAACATTGGTACGACTATCTCTGGGTCTACGCCATCATTTATTTTGCGCTGGGCTTTTTCAATATCCTGTTTGCATGGCTGGGCATGATCGATTTTCTTCTGCCGCTGTTCTTAGCCATCTTTGGCGGGAACAAATTCTTTTGCAACCACCTCTGCGGACGGGGTCAACTGTTCAGCAAGCTGGGGACAGACCTTAAATGCTCCCGCTGCAAGCCCACGCCCCGCTGGATGTCCTCCAAGTGGTTCCGCTACGGCTTTTTGATCTTCTTCCTGACCATGTTCGGCAACATGGTGTTCCAGACCTATCTGGTGGCGGCGGGGGCCGCGTCCCTGCGGGAGGCCATTAAGCTGTTCTGGACCTTCCGGGTGCCCTGGGACTGGGCCTACACCGCCGGGACGGTGACGGACTGGGTGGCCCAATTCAGCTTTGGCTTTTACAGCTTGATGCTGACCTCGCTGCTCATCGGCCTCATCGTCATGGTGCTCTACAAGCCCCGTACATGGTGCGCCTTCTGCCCCATGGGGACTATGACCCAGAGTATTTGCAAGCTGAAAAACAAAAACTAACAATATACAAACGAAAGGAGCCTTTCTCATGGCTGAACTGAACATCACTTCTCTGAATTTTGAAAACGAGGTACTGAACGCCGACAAGCCCGTCCTGCTGGATTTCTACGCCGACTGGTGCGGGCCGTGCAAAATGCTCGCTCCCGTGCTCCACGAGATTGCTGAGGAAAACGCCGGCACCCTCAAGGTGGGCAAGATCAATGTGGATGAGCAGATGGAGCTGGCAATGCGTTTTCAGGTATCCAGCATCCCGATGCTGGTCGTATTCAAGGATGGAAAGGCCGTTGCCAAATCGGTGGGCTATCGGCCTAAGTCGGAGATTGCCGCAATGGTGGAGGGCGCAAGATGAAAGTTGTGATCGTAGGCGGTGTGGCGGGCGGTGCTTCTGCCGCCGCCCGCATCCGCCGTTTGGATGAACACGCGCAGATCATCATGATCGAGCGCAGCGGCTATGTGTCCTATGCCAACTGCGGCCTGCCGTATTATGTGGGCGGTGTGATCAAGGAGCAGGAAGAACTGACGCTGCAAACTCCGGAGAACTTCTGGGACCGCTTTCGCATTGATGTACGGGTACGGCAGGAAGTAACTGCGATCAATCCCGCAGAGAAAACCGTTACCGTCCATGCACTGGACAGCGGAAAAATCTATACGGAAATCTATGACAAACTGCTCCTTGCCCCCGGCGCAAAGCCGACAGTTCCTGCGCTTTCCGGCGTCAGCAGCAAGTGTGTTTTCACGCTGCGCACCGTGGAGGATACCCTCCGCATCAGGCGCTTTGTAGAGGATCAGAAACCGAAAACCGCTGTTTTGGCTGGCGGCGGCCTTATCGGTCTGGAAATGGCGGAAAACCTTGCAGAAATGGGCGTTTCGGTTACCATTGTTCAGCGCCCGGCAGGAGTCGAACCTGTGACCTTCAGAGTCGGAGTCTGACGCTCTATCCAACTGAGCTACGGGCGCTCATCAGCTTAACTATTTTACCACAGCAGGGGAGGATTGTCAAGCGGAAATGCGGAAAAATCGCGGGGAAGGGGATCGAAAGGAAAGCGGAAAGGTATCCGCAAGGGCGCGAAGCAGGGGGAAATCAGCTATCGAAAAATATCTGCCACATTTTCTGCGCATTTGGGGGATTTTTTAAAGAAATGCTGCTTGCCCTCTTTTCAAACGGGCAAAAGAATGTTACAATAATACAAGAGCAGAAGATGCTCAAATCACGAGAGGAGAATGAATCCATGAAGAAGCTCGTTTCTCTCATCCTGGCGCTGGCGATGGTGCTGTGCGTGGTTTCCTTCGCGTCTGCGGATGAAACCTACCGCGTGGCGATGATTACCGACTCTGGCGACATCACCGACCAGTCCTTCAACCAGACGACCTACGAGGCCTGCAAGGCGTTCTGTGAGGCCAACGGCGTCGACTTCAACTACTTCAAGCCCACCGGTGACACCGACGCGGAGCGCATCGCGCAGGTTGAAGCGGCCATCGACGAAGGCTACAACGTCATCGTCATGCCCGGCTACCTGTTCGCGGCAGCGATTGCGGAATGCCAGCCCCTCTACCCGGACGTGAAGTTCATCGCGCTGGACGTGAGCGAGTATGACCTCACCTCCAACGGCGTTGACCTGAGCAACGCGTCCAACCTGTTCTCTGCTGTGTATCAGGAAGAACTTTCCGGCTACATGGCGGGCTATGCGGCAGTGAAGATGGGCTACAAGAAGCTCGGCTTCCTCGGCGGCATGGAGGTTCCGGCGGTGCAGCGCTTCGGCTACGGCTTCGTGCAGGGCGCGAATGACGCGGCGGTGGAACTGGGCATCGCGGCGGACGTCTCCTGCGAGTACGTCTACGGCGGCAAGTTCATGGGCGATGCTGACATCACGGCGTACATGGACAACTGGTACGCCACCAAGGGCGTGGAAGTCGTGTTCGCTTGCGGCGGCGGCATCTACACCTCTGCGGCGGAAGCGGCTGCGAAGGTCGGCGGCAAGGTGATCGGCGTTGACTCCGATCAGGCGCCCATCATCAACAAGTTTGCGGAAGGCATGACGCTGACTTCTGCTATGAAGGGCCTGGCGGCGACGGTTAAGACGCTGCTGACCGATACCGTTGCGGGCAACTTCGACCAGTACGCGGGCAAGGTGGAGAACCTCGGTCTCGTGTCCGGCGACGACCTGACCCTGAACTACGTCGGCCTGCCCGTGGAGACCACGGAATGGAACGACACCTTCACCGTGGATGACTACACCGCGCTGGTGAAGGCGATGGTGGATGGCAAAGTGACCGTTTCCAGCGACATTACCGCGCGTCCGGAAACGACCATTGCGGTCAACTACAACGGCAACATCAAGTAATCTCACCTTCCGGGGGATGGCAACGTCCCCCGGATTCTGACAAGAGCTTCCGCCGGGGGAGTCCTCTGCCGCGCGGAAGTTTTTGTCAGAATCAAGCGCGTTTTCGGCGCACACGGGGAATCATCCGCCGCAAAATCGGCGAAATCAATGGGGAAAACAGAACATCAAGGAGGAAATGCTTCATGGAGAAACAGCGCGTTCAAACGCCGGACGAAAGCACGCCTTATGCCATCGAAATGCTGCATATCACCAAGCGCTTTCCCGGCATCATTGCCAATGACGACATCACCCTCCAGCTGCGCCACGGCGAAATCCACGCGCTGCTGGGTGAGAACGGCGCGGGCAAATCGACGCTGATGAGTGTCCTTTTCGGCTTGTATCAGCCTGAGGAGGGCGAAATCAGGAAGGATGGCAAAACGGTGTCCATCCGCAACCCCAACGACGCCACCGCGCTGGGCATCGGCATGGTACACCAGCACTTCAAGCTGGTGGAGTGCTTCACCGTGCTGGACAACATCATTCTGGGCGTTGAACCGACGAAATTCGGCTTCCTGCAAAAGAAAGAGGCGCGGCAGAAGGTGCTGGCGCTGTCCGAGCGTTACGGGCTGCACGTCGACCCCGACGCAAAGGTGGAGGATATCACCGTTGGGATGCAGCAGCGCACGGAAATCCTCAAAATGCTCTACCGCGACAACGAAATCCTGATTTTCGACGAGCCGACCGCCGTCCTGACGCCGCAGGAGATTGACGAGCTGATGCAGATTATGCGCAATCTGGCGGCGGAGGGCAAGTCTATCCTCTTTATCTCCCATAAGCTGGCGGAGATTATGGCGGTTTCCGACCGCTGCACGGTGCTGCGCAAGGGCAAGTACATCGGCACGGTGAACACGAAGGACACCACGCCGGAGGAACTGTCCGCGATGATGGTCGGGCGCAACGTCAACTTCCACGTCGAGAAGAAACCGGCGCAGCCCGGCGAGGTCGTGCTGAAGGTAGAAAACATGACCGTCGCGTCCCATGTGCACAAGAACAACGCTGTCAAAAATGTGTCGCTGGAGGTGCGCGCGGGCGAAATCGTCTGCCTTGCGGGCATTGATGGCAACGGTCAGACAGAGTTCGTGTACGGTCTGACGGGCTTGGAACCGCTCGTCAGCGGCAAAATCTACCTGGATGGGCAGAATATCACCCGCGCGTCGATTCGCCGGCGTTCGCTGGACGGCATGAGCCACATCCCGGAGGATCGCCACAAGCACGGCTTGGTGCTGGATTACTCGCTGGAAGACAACATCGTTTTGCAGCGCTATTTCGACCCGGAATTCACGCGCGCGGGCTTCCTGCGCCGCAAGAACATCCGCGCCTATGCCAATCGGCTGATTGACCAGTACGACATCCGCTCCGGGCAGGGCGCAACCACCATCGCCCGCAGCATGTCCGGCGGCAACCAGCAGAAGGCGATTGTCGCGCGCGAAATCGACCGCTCGCCGCACCTGCTGATTGCCATGCAGCCCACGCGCGGTTTGGACGTGGGCGCGATTGAGTACATCCACAAGCAGATTATCGCCGCGCGCGACGAGGGCAAGGCGGTGCTGCTGGTTTCGCTGGAGATGGACGAGGTGCTGGACGTGTCCGACCGTATTCTCGTGATGTACGAAGGCGAAATCGTCGGCGAGCTTGACCCGAAAACGACGACGGCGGAAGAAATCGGCCTGTATATGGCGGGCGCGAAACGGGAGGTGCGGTAAAGATGGCAAACGAACCTAAGAAAGTCCGGCAGCGCAGGTCGATGCTGCAAATTCCCGGCGTGCAAACGATTCTCTCGTCGCTGCTGTGCATCGTGCTGGGGCTGCTGGTTGGCTTCGTCGTGCTGCTGCTGATTGACCACGGCGTGAGCGAAAAGACGGGCAATCTCAACGCCGTTGATGCGATTCTGGTTATCATCAAGAACTTCTGGAAGTATGGCAGCAGCACCGCGCAGATGAAGTATCTGGGCAACACGTTGGTCAAGACTGCGCCGCTGCTCATGTGCGGCTTGTCGGTGCTGTTCGCCTACAAGGTGGGCTTGTTCAACATTGGCGCGGCGGGTCAGTACGTCGTGGGCGCGGGTGCGGCGCTGTACTGTGCACTGGCGTGGAACATGCCGTGGTATGTGTGCCTGCTGGCGGCGGCGCTCGCGGGTGCGCTGCTGGCGTGCATCTCCGGTGCGCTCAAAGCATTCTGCAACGTCAACGAGGTCATCTCCTGCATTCTGCTCAACTGGATCAGCCTCTATGCCGTCAACAGCCTGCTGTCGCTCGTGAAGGACAGCAACACCCCTTACACCGTCAAGCTGAGCGTGGGCAATCCGAGCGCGCTGATGCCGTCGCTGGGGCTGGAAAAGCTGTTCTCCAACAACCGCTATGTGACCATTGCCATTCCGCTGGCGATTGTCATTGCCGTGCTGATTTGGGTGCTGCTGAGCAAAACGAAGCTGGGCTACGAGCTGAAGGCGACCGGGCTGAACAAGAATGCCGCGAAATACTGCGGGATGCGCGAAAAGCAGAATCTCATCCTGACGATGGGGATTGCGGGCGCGCTGGCGGGCATCGGCGCGGGCTTCATGTTCCTCTCTGGCTTTGAGGAATGGGCAGTGGCGCAGTCGGCGGTTCCGGCGATGGGCTTCAACGGCATTGCCGCAGCGTTCCTCGGCGGTCTGCACCCGATTGGCACGATTTTCGCATCCTTCTTCATCCAGCACATCACCTTCGGCGGCGCGTATGTTGACCGCGCCATCTATTCTTCGCAGATTTCCGACCTCATTTCGGCGGTCATCATCTACATGTGCGGCTTCGTGCTGTTCTTCCGGCAGGTTATGACGCGCCTGGCGGAGCGCAAAGCGGAAGCGAACCTGCGGAAGGAGGCGAATCTCAAATGACACTCTTGCTGCAATATATGCTGATGTTTGCATCAGTCCTGCTGCTGGTGGCGCTGGGTGGCTGCTTCTCGGAGCATTCCGGCGTGATTAACATCGGGCTGGAGGGCATCATGGTTTTCGGCGCGCTTGGCGGTGCGCTGATGATGAAGTACATGCCCGACGGCACGGCGGTCGTCGTGGTCATCCTCCTGACGACGCTGATGGCGATGATTTTCGGGATGCTGTATTCGCTTCTGCTGGCGGTCGCGGCAATTAACTTCAAGGCAGACCAGACGCTCGTCGGCACGGCGATGAACCTGCTCGGCACGGCGGCGGCGACGGTCATCGTCAAGGCCATCAACATTGCCGAAGATGTGTCGAATGTGTCCTCCGCCATTACCTACATCAACGTCAAAAAGGCGTTTCTGGTGGATATCAATGGCTTCGAGTTCAACTGGTTCATGCTCATGGCGGCGATGCTGCTGGTGATTTCGTATGTCCTGCTGTACAAGACGCGCTTCGGTCTGCGTTTGCAGGCTTGCGGCGAGCATCCGCAGGCGGCGGATTCCGTGGGCATCAACGTCTACAAAATGCGCTATGCGGGCGTGATGATTTCCGGCGTGCTCGGCGGATTGGGTGGCTTGGTGTACATCACGGCGGGCGTGAGCGAGTGGAAATTCGAGAACGGCGTGGCGGGCTTCGGCTTCCTTGCGCTGGCGGTGATGATTTTCGGGCAGTGGAAGCCCCTGCGGATTGCGCTGGCGGCGCTGCTGTTCGGGCTGTTCCGCAGCTTGAGCAACGTCTATACCGGCTTTGACTTCCTCGCGCAGCTGAACCTGCCCAGCACGTTCTACAACATGCTGCCGTACATCATTTCGCTCCTTGTGCTGGCGCTGACGAGCAGCAAGTCCCGCGCGCCGAAGGCCGAGGGTATCCCATACGACAAGGGAAGCAGGTAAGGAGAGTGCCAATGTTCCCCTGCGACGTGAAAATCACGGACTTTCGCCTGCACACCGCAAGCGGCGCACCTGTGCTGACACTCTCCTTTTGTGCTGATGGCAAAGCGCAAACGCTCCGTTTCCTGTCCATAAGCGACGTGACGCTGCGTTTTCCCGCCATCCCGATGCAGATTTGCGGCTTCGAGATTCGCGACCACCGCGAGGACGGCTGGGATGCCGACCAGCGCTACGAAATCAGCGACTTCGAGGACGGCGCGCTGCACTTCTTCTGCCGCGAAATCGAGACCGAAAACGGCGAACCGCTGTCGTGATGCTGGCAAAATGGAAAACGAACGCCCTGCCGGGGTGAAAAATTCCGGCAGGGCGATTTTTTCTGCAAAAAAGTTTCGGAAACCAGAACGCAAGGAAAAGCAGTCAAGCCGCGCAGCAACCGCTACTTTTTCCCGCAAGAAACTTTTGCGGCGGGGGGAGTCCAGAAGGGGCTGAAGTCCAGACTTGCACCCTCTTCAGCCCCCTCTGGGCGTTCTTTGGAACCTTTCTGTCGCAACAGAAAGTAACGTCTTCGCCTCCGCAGAGGCGATGGGAGTAAGAGTGATTTTGAAGTCAATCAGCTGCAAAATTCCCCCGAAACACCGCGTGGCAGCGCGTGCAGCGCAGGCTCAGCCAAATCCAAGTGAACGCATCGCCGGGATTCGCAAACGCCGCGAGTTCCTCCGCCTCCGGGTACTCAAAAGTCAACCGCACCTGAAACGCCGCATTCCGGCACTTCGGGCAAATCGCCGGATGCAGGGGAATCGGCGCGGGCGGCTGCCTGTCATCCAGCACATTCTCATAGCCGTCGCATCGGCTGTCAAAAAGCGGAACCTCGCCGTCTGGCTGATGAAGCGCAACGCAAAGCACGTCCCCATCCGCCAGAAGCTGATTTCGCCCGAAAAGCCCGCGTTTCAGCCTTCCGCAGAGCTGGATTCGCAGTTCTTTCGAGCCGTTCAGCACAATCGCACAGCGGACGCGGCTGTCTGTGCCATCCACATCGGCGGCATAGGGACGCACGGCGGCGGGAAGCAGCATGGAGCATCCTCCTATTCCAAAAGCGGCAGGGGATTTCTCCACCTGCCGCCCAAGTTCTCATTACTTCATCCGTTCTTCCAGTTCGGCGCGGCGGGCTTCATAGCCGGGCTTGCCGAGCAGGGCGAACATGTTCTTCTTGTAGGCTTCGACGCCGGGCTGGTCGAAGGGGTTCACACCCAGCAGATAGCCGGACAGACCGCACGCCTTCTCGAAGAAGTACACCAGATAGCCGAAGTGGTAGGCATCGGCTTCGTCAATCTCGATGATGATGTTCGGCGTGCCGCCGTCCATGTGCGCCATCAGCGTGCCCTGATATGCCTTGCTGTCTACAAACTGCACGGACTTGCCCGCCAGATAGTTCAGACCGTCGATGTCCTCGTCCGCCGCCTCGATGACCAGCTCACTGCGCGGATTCTTCACCCACACAACCGTCTCGAACAGGCTGCGCGTGCCATCCTGAATGAACTGCCCGATAGAGTGCAGGTCAGTAGAGAAGTTCGCCGCCGTCGGGAAAATGCCCTTGTTGTCCTTGCCCTCGCTCTCGGCGAACAGCTGCTTGAACCACTCGCCGGTCATCATCAGCGCCGGCTCGTAGTTCACCAGAATTTCGATGTTCTTGCCCTTGCGATAGAGGATGTTGCGCAGCGCGGCGTACTTGTAGGCGGGGTTGGTGTCCACCGTGCCCTCCTTGCAGCATTCGCGCGCGTCCGCCGCGCCCTTCATCATCGCGGCAATGTCGATGCCTGCCGCGGCAATCGGCAAAAGACCCACCGCCGTCAGCACGGAGAAGCGTCCGCCGACGTCATCCGGCACAACAAAGGACTCGTAGCCCTCGACGTTCGCCAGATTCTTCAATGCACCGCGCGCCTTGTCGGTCGTGGCGTAAATGCGGCCCTTCGCGCCCTCTGCGCCATACTTTTCTTCCAGCATCTTCTTGAACACGCGGAAAGCAATCGCGGGTTCGGTCGTCGTGCCGGACTTGGAGATAATGTTGACGGAGAAGTCACGGTCGCCGATAATCTTCACCACGTCATTGATATAGGAAGAAGAAATGTTGTTGCCCACGAAGTAGATTTCGGGGATGCCCTTTTCACGCACGCCGTTGTACATCTGCCCCTTGCAGAACTCAATGGCCGCGCGCGCGCCGAGGTACGAGCCGCCGATGCCGATGACAACCAGCACATCGCTGTCGCTCTGGATCTTTTTCGCCGCCTTCTGGATGCGGGCAAACTCTTCCTTGTCGTAATTCACGGGAAGGTCGAGCCAGCCGAGGAAATCACTGCCCGCGCCCTTGCCGGTCAGCAGTTCGTCATTGACTGCATTCAGCAGGGTTTCCATGTTCGTCAGTTCCGCAGGCTTCACGAAGCCGTTCACGCCTGTGGTTTTCAGTTCCATAGCCATGAGAATATCCCCCTCTTTTTGTGTCAAGCGGCGAAAGGGAAAGACCAAATGCCGCTTCTGCGTGTATTATATAGCGTTTTGGGCGAAATGGCAAGCCCATTTTTGTTTCTGATGGCGCAGAAACAGGCAGACGCAGGGGTTTCGCCTCTGCGGAGGCGACGAAGGGCATGAAAACAGACGAAGTCTGCGATCGCCCTTTGGAAACCTTCGGTCGCCATCTTCATACTTTTGGGGTATCGCGGCTTCTTTTCCCCGTTCGCGAATAAACACGCGGGCATAGCAGGGGAGTGTCACCAACTGAATCGCGCGAATGGGAGTCCAGAGGGTCGAAGACCCTTTGGTGGGGGCAAGGGGCAACGCCCCTTGGTCTCCTTCAATCAACACGCGGGCATAGTATGAGAGAGCGCTCAACTCAATCGCGCGAAAGGGAGTCCAGAGGGTCGAAGACCCTTTGGCGGGTGCAGGGCAGAGCCCTGCCGGAGTCCAGAGGCAGCGCCTCTGGGGGTCACTCCTTCAAGATGAACAGCACCCCCAGCGTGCCGGGGCCGCAGTGGCAGGAGATGACGCCGCCGGCGCGGGTTTCGATGACCGCATCGAAGTAGTTCAGGCTCGTCAAATAGGTGCGGACTTGCTCGACGACCTCCGGGTCGCAGCCGGAATGGGTGATGAAAACACGCTCCGGGCGCGCGCGGAGCAAATCGTCGTGCAAATCGTGCGTGTAGGCAGGGATGCAGCGGGCGAGCGAGCCGCGGTACTTCTTGTCCACCAGCATTTGACCGTCGCGCACGACAATCTTCGGGTGCAGCTTCAGCATGCTGCCCATCAGCGCCGCCGCGCCGGAACAGCGCCCGCCGCGGTGCAGGAACGTCAGCGTATCGACGACAAAGGACGCGCGAACCAGCGGAATCAGCGAGGTCACATGCGCCACAATTTCCTTGGCGGATTTGCCATCCTGCGCCATTACCGCCGCTTCCATCACCAGCAGACCGATGCCGGTGGAAAGGCTCTGGCTGTCCACAACGTGGATGCGGTCGGACGCGCCCAGCTCCGCCGCCGCTTCCACCATGTTCGCCCCCGTCGCGGACATTTTGCCGGAGATGGAGAACGCCACAATCTCGTCATACGTCTCCAGATACTTCTGGAAAACTTCTTGAATCGTCCAGACGTTCGCACAGGCAGTCGTCGGCGCTTTCTTTGTGCTGTCCGACCAGCGGAAAATTTCTTCCGAGGTGATGTTCACGCGGTCTTCGTACTGCTGGTCGCCCAAGCGAACTATCAGCGGCACCAGTGTGATGTTATAGCGGTCGAGCAAATCCTGCGAAAGGTCGGATGTGCTGTCCGAAATGATTTTGACCATACGATTTTCACTCCTGTTCAAGGGGAATATATGCACATTTTATCATTTTCGATGCGCAGTTGTCAACCGATTTTGCGGTGTCTCAACAATCGTTGCGAATATGGAAACAATAGGAAACTTGCATTTGCACACGGAATGTGCTATGATGGGGAACAGCAACGCGAAGGGAGCGCCAAAAGGATGCAGAAGTGGGTCAGCGTGTGGGGAAATGCGGTCAGCATTGCGGAAAATCGCCCGGAACGGTACGCCAAGGAGATTACCTTGCGCTATCCGATTGTCTCGCCGTTTTCTGGCAGCGCCGTACGCCTGACGTTCGATAATTACTGCGGCACGGAGCCGGTTACGCTGGAAAAGGTGACAATTTTCTGCGGCGGCGCGTTCCACCCGGTCACGTTCGGGGGTGAACACCGCGTAACGCTTCCGGCGGAGGGCAATGTGATTTCCGACACGCTGGAAACGCCCGTAACTGCCGGGGAAAAGCTGCTTGTCAGCTTCTATTTGCGTGATTTCACGCTCATGCGCAGCGTCGTGTTCACCTGCGGCGCGCTGTCCGGCGGGCTGTACGCCAACAGCGACGAAACGGAGAACCTGAATATTTCGATGGACACATCCCGCAAGACGCAGCTGACCTACTTCCTCAGCAATGTGTCCGTGCGTACTGCGCCGGAGAACCGCGCCATCATCTGTTATGGCGACTCCATCACCGCGCAGGATTGGCCGGATGATTTGCAGCTCCGTTGCCGCAAAGACGGCTTTGAGCATACCGCCATCATCCGCCGCGCCACCAGCGGATCGCGGATTCTGCGCGAATATCACTGCCTGACGTATGAATCCTACGGGCTGATGGGCGCAAAACGCTTTGCGCATGAAGTGCCGACCGACGGCGCGGATGCCGTTATCATCCAGCAGGGCATCAACGACATCATCCACCCTGTCGGCACGCAGGTGAACCCATTCCGCCCGATGAGCGATCTGCCGACGGCGGACGAGCTTATCAGCGGACTCAAGACGTACATCACGCAGGCGCGGGGGATGGGCTTGCGCGTCTACGTCGGGACGCTGCTGCCCATGGGCGGATGGCGCACCGACGCGCCCTTCCGGCAGGACTTGCGCCACGCTTACAATGATTTTATCCGTATGACCGAGTTGATTGACGGCTGCATTGACTTTGACCGCGCCCTGCGTGACCCGGCGAACCCTGATTTCTTCCTGCCCGAATACGATTCCGGCGACCACTTGCACCCAAGCAAGGCGGGCTATCAGCGGATGGCGGCGGAAGTGCCGGCGGAACTGCTGAAATAAATAGGAAAGGCGTTTTCGGAAAACGTATCTCCGAAAACGCCTTTTTGGGGGAGTTGGTTGATTTATACTAAAGTGTGTTTCTAAATTCGCCCGGCAGCATCGGTGGAGGTCAGCGCGAGGTCAATGCCCTGCGGCGTTTCCGCCAGCGCGCAGGGGAGAAAAAGGGCAAGCATCAGCAGCAGGGAGAGGATTTTCCGCATGAAAAACACTCCTTTCGATAAAGAACAAACGGTTTTGCTGCGTACAGGATACAGCATTTGGTGCGCTTTGTCAAGGAAAATGACAAATTCCGCGTTCCGCATTGTTTTTTTTGTTTTGTTTTCTTTTTGTCCTTTCCGCTTCCCGGTCTTGACACGCGGCGAAGGATACGGTACACTTTTCCACGTAGAAACGCTTCGGCTTTTGCGGAAGCGAGTAGTATTTGAAGGAGGTTTCCCTGTATGAAGAAGATGTTTGCGGTTTTGCTGGCGCTGTGTATGGCGCTGACCTGCCTGACGATGGCGAGCGCGGAAGAAAAGACGTATCACGTCGGCATTTTGCAGCTGGTGCAGCATGAGGCGCTGGACGCGGCGACCAAGGGTTTCCGCGACGCGCTGACGGAGAAGCTTGGCGACAAGGTTGTTTTTGATGAGCAGAACGCTTCGGGTGATACGGCTTCCTGCGCCATGATTGCCAATGGCTTTGTGGCGGCGGAGGTTGACCTGATTATGGCGAACGCGACGCCCGCGCTTCAGGCGGCTGTCAGCGCGACGGCGGATATTCCGATTCTCGGCACGTCGATTTCCCACTACGGCACGGCGCTGGAAATCAGCGACTGGAAGGGCTACACGGAAATCAACGTTTCCGGCACGAGCGACCTCGCCCCGCTGGACGGTCAGGCGAACATGATCGTGGAGCTGTTCCCGGAAGCAAAGACGGTTGCGCTGCTCTACTGCTCGGCGGAAGCGAACAGCGCTTATCAGATTGGCGTTGTGAAGGCGGAGCTGGAAGCGAAGGGCATCACCTGCAAGGAATACGCTTTCACCGACTCCAACGACGTTGCGTCCATGGCGCAGCAGGCGACTGAATGCGACGTGCTCTACATCCCGACGGACAACACCGCCGCTGCCTACAGCGAAACGATTGCCAACGTCGTCGTGCCGGCGAAAGTGCCGGTCATCGCGGGTGAGGAAGGCATTTGCCGCGGCTGCGGTGTCGCGACGCTGACCATCAGCTACTATGACCTCGGCTACAAAACGGGCGAAATGGCGTATGAAATCCTCGTGAACGGTGCGGATGTTTCCACTATGCCGATTGCTTTCGCGCCTCAGTTCACCAAGAAGTACAACGCCGCGATCTGCGAAACGCTGGGCATCACCGTCCCGGACGACTACGTCCCGATGGACTAATCAATCGATACATTTTGCGAAGCCATAGGGCATTTCGCCTTATGGCTTCGCTTGCGTTATAGTAGGAGGAAGATTCCGTGGAAATTATGAAGCTGCTCAACGCCTTGCCCGGCGCGGTTTCTCAGGGCGTCATATGGGGCATTATGGCCATTGGCGTCTACATTACCTACCGCATTCTGGACGTGGCGGACTTGACGGTGGACGGCTCCATCGCCACTGGCGGCGCGGTCGCGGCGGTGCTCATCATCAGCGGCTGCAACGCGTGGGTGGCGCTGGTGGCGGCGTTCGTCGTCGGGATGCTGACGGGCTTGGTGACGGGCGTGTTCCACACATGGATGGGGATTCCTGCCATCCTATCGGGCATTCTGACGCAGCTTGCGCTCTATTCCATCAACCTTGGCATCATGAGCAACAAGGCGAACACGGCGGTGAATGCGAATAAGTATGACCTGCTGGTGTCCCTGCGCAACGTGCGCAGTTTGTCGCTTGACAACCCGATTCTGCTGCTGCTCATGATTACCGCGGCAGTGATTGCGCTGCTGTACTGGTTCTTCGGCACGGAGTATGGCTGCGCACTGCGCGCAACGGGCGCAAACGTCAACATGGCGCGCGCACAGGGCATCAACACCGGGCGCGCGAAGGTCGTCGGGCTGATGCTGTCCAACGGCTTGGTGGCGCTCTCCGGCGCGCTGCTGACGCAGTATCAGGGCTATGCGGATGTCAGCATGGGGCGCGGCGCGATTGTTATCGGCTTGGCGGCAGTTATCATCGGCGAAGTGCTGTTTGGCAAGATTTTCCGCAATTTTGCCACGAAGCTCATCGCCGTGTCCATCGGCGCCATCATCTACTACATCGTCATGCAGGTGGTGCTGTGGCTGGGTCTGCCCACGAACTACCTGAAGCTGCTCACGGCGCTGGTTGTGGCGATGTTCCTCGCCGTGCCGCACTGGAAGAGCCAGCTTTTTACCGCCCGCAGCGCTCGAAAGGGGGAGAAGCAAAATGCTTGATATCAATCATATTGCAAAGACCTTCAATCCCGGCTTGATTACCGAGAAGCGTGCATTGGCGGATGTTGACCTCCATCTGGCGGAAGGCGATTTCGTCACGATGATTGGCGGCAACGGCGCGGGCAAATCCACGACGCTCAACGCCGTCGCGGGTACGTTTATGGTGGATCGCGGCAGCATCGTCATTGATGGCGTGGATGTGACGCACCTGCCGGAATACAAGCGCGCGAAGTATCTCGGGCGCGTGTTCCAAGACCCGATGAACGGCACGGCGGCAACGATGAACATTGAGGAAAACCTCGCGCTGGCGTATCGCCGCGGACAGGGGCGGACGCTCCGCTGGGGCATCACGGCGAAGGAACGCGACGAGTACCGCGAAAAGCTGGCGACGCTGGGGCTGGGGCTGGAAGACCGCATGAGCAGCAAGGTCGGTCTGCTTTCCGGCGGACAGAGGCAGGCACTGACGCTGCTGATGGCGACCATCAAGCAGCCGAAACTCCTCCTGCTGGATGAGCACACCGCCGCCCTTGACCCTAAAACGGCGAAAAATGTGCTGACGCTGACGCAGAAAATCATTGCGGAAAATCACCTGACGGCCATGATGGTGACGCATAACATGAAAGACGCGCTGGAGTACGGCAACCGCACCATCATGATGCATGAGGGCAAAATCATCCTCGATATCGACGCGGAAACGAAGAAGCGCATTCGCGTCGAAGACCTGCTGGTGATGTTTGAAAAAGCAAGCGGCAGCGAAATCAACAACGACCGGATGCTGCTGGGGTAAAGTCGGAAATGAAAAGAATGCGGACGAGGTGAAAAAAGCGCCTCATCCGCATCTTTTTTGCCGAATATGAAAGAAAACAGAATAAAAGCGAATGATATGCAGAATAAGGACAAATTATGACCATTTTTTCGCATAGAGTTTACAATTCGCTATCGACAATTGGACAAAAATGTGATATACTCCCTTCTGTTCCTAAAGAATGGAACGAAACTTTCGCGGCGGCTCTCCGCAGCGAAAATATTTAGGAAAAGAAAGAGAGGAAAAATGAACATGAAGAAGTTCCTTGCAATCATGATGGCGCTGTCCATGATGCTGTGCGCGTTTGCCGTGGCGGAAACCGCGAGTCCCGTTGCCAGCACGGTCGCCAGCCCTGTTGCCAGCCCCGTTGCGGATATGGTGGGCGACCCGGCGGATCTGCCGGCGATTGCGGCTGTGCTGAACGGCGGCAGCGAGGTCTATGTTCCCTCCGACAAGACGAACAAGACCCTGCAGGATGCCCTGAACGACGAGTTCACCGAGGGCGCGGGCTATGATTCCTTCGCTGTGCTGGATGTGGATGGCGACGGCAAGCTCGACGTGGTGCTGAATGTGACCGTGAACGGCGAAGCGCTGGGCTATCTGGTGCTGACCAGCGCCGATGAAGTCATCTGTGCGTACGGCTGCTACTACCGCGCGATGATTGGCCTGAAGGAAGATGGCTCCTTCTCCTTCAGCAGCAGTGCGGCGGAATCCGGCGTGGCGACCTTCTACAAGGACGAGAACCGCGATGCGCAGTACAATGTGCTGGCGGAAAGCAAGCTGGATGAAAACGAAAATGTTGTCTATTTCGTGAACGGCGAAGCGGCGGATGAAGATGCCTTCACCGCGGTCATCAACGCCCAGAACGAAAAGGCGGATGCGACTTTCGTGCCCGCGACGGCGGAAAATCTGGCGCTCTACCTGACGATTGAGTAATCAACCCGTCCAAAGCGACCTCCCGACATGGATTGTGCCGGGAGGCTGTTTTTTTTCTTCAAATCAATAGATAATCGTCGAACGAAAACCAATTTTCGATACGAAACCGTTTTTTCGCAAACTACGATGAAAATCCACCGGAAACTTGGCAGATATGGCATAAAAATATGGATGGACAGACAAATATCCATTGACAAAACGATTTCGCTGATGCTATAATTAAAAGGAAACTGCGGTCAAATACGCAGAAGAAAGGAACGATGGATATGAAGAAGCGGTTCCTGCACCTGTTCAGCCTGATGCTGACGGTGCTGATGCTGATTCCCTGCGTAGGGTCGGCGGAAGAGGCGGAAGCGGTGGATAACGGCGTGATGCGCGAGGGCTTGACGGCGCTGGAGGCTACCCGACTGATGGGCAACGGCATCAACCTCGGCAACACCCTGGAAGCCTGCGACAACAACGTCGGCATCAAGACGAACACGCCCCTTAGCTATGAGACGCACTGGGGTCAGCCGAAAACGACGCAGGCCATGATTGACGGCATGAAGGCGGCGGGCTTTGACACCATCCGCATTCCTGTGGCTTGGATGACCAACGCCACCCACCTCTACGAAGGCGACTACACCATCGACGCTGACTACATGGACCGCGTGGAGGAAGTTGTCCGCTATGCGCGCAAGGCGGGCATGTACGTCATCGTCAATGACCATTGGGATGGCGGCTGGTATGGCATGTTCGGTTCGGAAAGCGCTGAAACCCGCGCGCTGGCCATGGAAGCTTACAAGGGAATGTGGCAGCAGATTGCCGAACGTTTCCGTGATTACTCCGACTACTTGATTTTCGAGAGCGCAAACGAGGAACTCGGCACCCGTTTTGACGAGAATTCCGCGCTGTACTGCTCCGATTCCGTCGTTACCTACCTGAACGACGATGAGCGGTATGCGCTGACGAACGAAATCAACCAGACGTTTGTGGATGTTGTCCGCGCAACGGGCGGCAACAACGCGACCCGCTTCCTGCTGATTGCAGGATACGGCACCAACATTGACCAGACCTGCGACGACCGTTTCCAGATGCCCAAGGACACGGCGGTCAGCAAGCTGATGGTTTCTGTCCACTACTATGATCCGTGGTCGTACTGCGGCGCGTCCAGCGCGGCGAGCGCCACCAAATGGGGCAAAGTGAGCGACTATGAGTACATGGATCAGCAGCTGGCAAAGATGACGAAATTCACCGAGGCGGGCTACGGCGTGGTCATCGGCGAATACGGCGCGCTGCCGTGCAGCGACGGGCTGAAGGACAACACGCTGGCGTACCACACGGCGTTCCTTGACACCTGCACCAAGTACAACCTGACGAACTGCCTGTGGGATTGCAGCGGGCTGTACAAGCGTGTGTCCCAGACCTTCGCGGATGACGATATTCTGGCGATGTATCAGAAGAAGCGTCAGGCGAACGAAGAAGGTCAGGATTATGCGGATGTGCAGGCGGCTGCTGCGGCGGAAGCAGCGGCTGCTGCAGCGGAAGCCCCCGTGACCTTCCAGCAGGATGCCGTGGTCGTGGATGACCAGACCGCGCTGGCGTGGATTATGTGGAACGACGGCAGCTGGGCGCTCACCCACAGCGTCGGTGATACCTACAACGCGGACGCCATCTCCGAGGGACTTGTCGCGACCAACGCCATCATCACGGGCGAGGGCAAGTACACTGTCGGGCTGGATTTCACCGGCACGGCGCAGGGTTACTCCGCGTCCGTCGCGTTTGCCGCCATCGGCATCAGCAACGGCGAAGCGCTGTACCCGAACTACCTCGTTAACATCAAGGAAGTGCGCATCAACGGCGAAATCTACCGCCTGAAGGGCCGCGCCTACACGACCTCTGACGACGGCGTGTGCACGCGCGTGAATCTGTACAACGAATGGGTGACGAGCGTGCCCAAGACGGCGCGTCTGCCCGGCGGCAACCTCGCCGGCGCAACGCCGACGCCCATCAACCGCAACGATGCTGTCATCGCCGAAATCAAGACGATTGAAATCGACTTTGAGTATGTGCCGATGAACTAAGGCAAAAAGAAGCCCGAATTAGCGATGGTTCGGGCTTTTTTGAATGCGGATGATTTCACTTTCTATAATCGCGTGCCTTGTCGCAGAGGGTTTCGCGTCTGCAGACGCGGCTGGAGCAGCAAAAAAGACATGCTTGATGTTGAAAATCAAGCATGTCTTTTTGCAATCTGCACTTACTTCAGATACTGCACCGCCAGAATCACAACGCCCAGCACCACCAAAACCACGCCGACGACCCGGTTGAGCGTCTCCGGCTTCGATTTGTTCGCAATTTTCGCGGCAATCTGCGCGAACAGCAGCGTGAACGCCATGCACAGCGCCAGCGTCCATCCGTCCGGCAATCCGCCGATGGTGAAGTGGCTGACCGCGCCCGTCAGCGCCGTGAACGCCATGATGAACACACTCGTGCCGACGGCGGTTTTCAGCTCATAGCCCATGACGGAGGTGAGAATCAGCAGCATCATCATGCCGCCGCCCGCGCCGACGAAGCCGCAAATCATGCCGATGAACGCGCCGCAGACAATCGACTGCACCATGCGCTTCTTTTTGCTCACGTTCTGCATGGCTTCGCGCGTCGTCATCACCGGGCGGATGATGAATTTGATGCCCAGCAGCATCGTCATCAGCACGCTGAAGCTGCCCATCGTGCGGCTCGGCACAAGGCTTGCGACGTAGCTGCCTACGACCGTGAACGCCAGCACCGCCGCCATCATCAGCAAGCCGTTGCGAATGTCGAGATTCTTGTTTTTGCCGTATGTCCACGCGCTTGCGGCACTCGCCAGCACGTCGCTCGCCAGCGCAATGCCGACCGCCTCATACGGCTCCATGCCCAAGAACGTAATCAGCATCGGGCTGATGACCGCCGCGGCGCTCATGCCCGCGAACCCCGTGCCTAAGCCAGCGCCTAAGCCCGCCAGCAGGCATACCAGCACTTTTTCCACCATGCGGAAAGCCTTCCTTCTGTCGATTCTTATGCACATTGTAGCGGATTCGTGTGTACTCAGCATGAACATTGCGGACGAAAATGCAAAATTCGCGCATCAGGCGAAAATCCGCCGCTGATGGCTGGAAAATTCCGCAAGAAGCGGCGAAACCGCTTGTGCAAACGCGCATTTCGGGCTATACTACCCTTATCAGCAGAAGGAGGATAAGCATCATGTGTACCGCGATTCGCCTGACCACGCGCGACCACTATTTCGGCAGAAACCTTGACTTGGAGTACAGCTATCAGGAGACCGTTGCCATCACGCCGCGGCGCTATCCGTTCCATTTCCGCCACGAGGGGACGAACAGCGACCATTTTGCAATGATTGGCATGGCGTTCGTCGTCGGCGGAATGCCTTTGTATTATGAAGCGACGAACGAGAAGGGCTTGAGCATGGCGGGGCTGAACTTCCCCGCGAGTGCCGTGTATCACGACGTGAAGCCGGATTGCGCGAACGTCGCCAGCTTTGAGCTGATTCCGTACATTCTGGGGCAGTGTGAAAGCGTCCAAGAGGCGAAAACGCTGCTCCAGCGCCTGAACATCACCCGTGACGGCTTCAGCGAGCAGCTCCCGCCGTCGCCGCTGCACTGGATGATTGACGACCGCGAAGGCTGCATCGTCGTCGAGTCGATGGCGGACGGGCTGCACGTCTACGACAACTGGTCGAACGTGATGACGAACGAGCCGCCGCTGCCATTGCAATTGGAAAATCTGGCGCACTATCAGGCGCTTTCGCCGGAAGAGCCGGTGAATCGCTTTGCGCCCACGCTGCCGCTGAAGGTGGGCGGACGCTGCACGGGCGCGATTGGCTTGCCGGGCGACTGGTCGCCGTGGTCGCGGTTCGTCCGCGCGGCATTCCTGACGAACAACTCCGTCTCCGGGGACGGCGAGGAGGAGAGCGTCGGGCAGTTCTTCCACATTTTAGGCGGCGTGGCGCACCCGCGCGGCTGCGCCCACCTGCCGCATGGGTATGAAATCACGGTGTACACAAGCTGCTGCAACGCCGACACGGGGGTCTACTACTACACGACCTACGGCAACCAGCAGATTTGCGCGGTGGACATGCACAAGGTGGATTTGGACGGCGGCGAAGTTGTGTCGTATGAACTGAAAAAGCAGCAGGGGATTTGCTATCAGAACTAACGCTATAAGCAGGGCAGGGGTGCAGAACGCATCCTTGCCCTTTTTGCTTAGCCGATGCAAATCACCGCTTAGCCGATGCAAATCACCGTTCCCGACGAGAAGTCGCTGGGCAGCAGCGTCGGGTTCAGCGAGAGCAGCCGCCCCCGCGTCGTCCGAAAGCGCACCGCCAGCGTGTCCAGCGTCTCCCTCGGCTGAATGGTGTACGAGCGCAAGCCGGCGCACGTCTGCCGCGTGCCGGACGGCGGCGCACAGTATGCGGTGCCCGCAATCAGGTAGCCCGGCATCAATTGCGGATTCGCGCTGCGCATCGCCCGATAGCTGACGTTGTGCTGCACCAGCAAATCCGCGTAACTCTGCCCGGACTGCACCGCGGACAGCGTGTATCCCGACGGACAGAAACGGGTCGGCGTGTCAGGCAGGGCGGGATATTCGCCGTCGTCCGGCAGGGGAATCACGGGCGTCTGGCTGTCATCGGGCAGGGCAGGGTACTCACCGTCGTCCGGCAGGGGGATGGCGGGCGTCTGCGCGTCGTCGGCGTCGTCCGCTTTTGCCGGAACGCACAGCACCTGCCCGACCGTGAGATTGTTCTGTGACACGCCGGGATTCCGCTCGGCGAGTTCGAAGGTCGTAATGCCCAGCCGCGCGGCAATCGACGCGAACGTGTCGCCGTCTTCAACCACATACGGCTGACCGCTGATGCAGGTATAGATGAAATTGGGCAGACAGATTTCCTCCCCGGCGGTCAACGTGGCAAAATCGACGCCGGGATTGATGACCTGCAGCGCCTGCACGGTGGTGGCGTATGTACGGGCGATACGCTCGGCGGTGTCGCCCTCCTGCCAAGTGTAGCTCTCCGCCCCGCGCGGACAGACGCGCCCGATGGCTCTGCGACCTTGCTGTTCCATGCCTGTTTCCCTCCTGTTTGCACTTTTCGGCGGGTTTTGCGCCCACCATTCAAAATTTATGCGCCGGGCAGTGGTTTCATCCCTTGCCCTCGCTGCTATTCTATGCTATAATGTTCGGTAGGTGTGCTGACGCGCCGATTTTCGTGTGCCTAAGTTTCACCAGAATCTGGTTGTTTCCCCTGAACTCGACACATTTCGGTGCGCCTCGGTTCGGGCGGGAAAACGAAAGAAAACGTGATGCGTATACATGAATTGTGCATCAATATACAGTTTCTCTGGTTCACTGCAACATCCGCGAATAATGATGGAGGGAATCCTGATGAAGCATCTGCTGAAGCTCCTCGACCTGAGCAAGGAAGAAATCACGGAGCTGCTTGACCTCGCTGACCGCCTGAAGGCGGAAACCAAAGCCGGCGTGGAGCACCACATCCTCAAAGGCAAAACGCTGGGCATGATTTTTGAGAAGTCCTCGACCCGCACGCGCGTCAGCTTTGAGACGGGCATGTACCAGCTGGGCGGTCATGCGCTGTTCCTGTCCAGCCGCGATCTGCAAATTGGGCGCGGCGAACCGGTGGAGGACACCGCGCGCGTCCTGAGCCGCTATCTGGACGGCATCATGATTCGCACCTTTGCGCAGGAAGAAGTGGAAACGCTGGCGCGCGTGGGCAGCATCCCGATTATCAACGGCTTGACGGACTTCTGCCACCCCTGCCAAGTGCTGGCGGATTTGCAGACCGTGCGCGAGTACAAGGGGCGTATTGAGGGGCTGAATATGTGCTACATCGGCGACGGCAACAACATGGCCAATTCGCTGATTGTCGGCTTCCTCAAAATGGGCGCGCATGTGTCCATTGCCTGCCCGAAGGCGTATCAGCCGGACGCGCAGGTGCTCTCGTTCACCGAGCAGTACCCCGGCAAGTTCGTCATGACCGAAAGCCCGGAAGAAGCGGCGAAGGATGCGGACGTCATTTTCACTGACGTGTGGGCTTCGATGGGGCAGGAGGAAGAAAAGGCGGTGCGCGAGAAGGCGTTCCGCGGCTATCAGATTAACGCGGAGCTGCTGGCGAAGGCGCATCTGGGCTGCATGGTGCAGCACTGCCTGCCCGCGCACCGCGGCGAGGAAATCACGGCGGATGTGTTTGAATCCCACGCCGACCAGATTTTCGATGAGGCGGAGAACCGCCTGCACGCGCAGAAGGCAGTCATGGTTGCTGTTATGGCGGACAAGAAAGACTGGTAAGCAACACGCGGTTTTTGCCCCAATAGAAAAATGGAGGAAACGAGCATGAAGGGCTATCTGCTGCTGGCCAACGGTCAGCTTTACGAAGGCACGCTGATGGGCGCTGCGAAGCCGGTCATGGCGGAGCTGGTGTTCACCACGGCGATGACAGGCTATCTGGAAACCCTGACCGACCCGTCCTACGAAGGGGAAATCGTCATTCAGACGTTCCCGACCATTGGCAACTACGGCGTGATTCCGGAGGACTTCGAGTCTCCGCGCCCGCGCCTGTCCGCGTATATCGTCCGGGAACTCTGCGATGAGCCGAGCAACTTCCGCTGCCAAGGCAAGCTCGATGATTACCTCAAAGCGCAGGGCATTCCCTGCCTGACGGGGGTGGACACCCGCGCGCTGACCCGCGTTATCCGCAATGCGGGCGTGATGAATGCCGCGCTGCTGACCGAGAAGCCGGAGAATCCGGAGGAAATCTGCGCGCAATTGAAGGTGCTGCCGTTCCATCCGTCGATTCAGGACGTGACGTGCGACGGCGTTCAGCCCGCGAAGAAGCGGGGAATCCACAACGTCGTCCTCTGGGACTTCGGTGCAAAGGCGAACATCCAGCGCGAACTCGAAAAGCGCGGCTGTGCGGTCACGGTTGTTCCGGCGAGCGCGACGGCGCAGGAAATCCTGAACCTGAATCCCGACGGACTGATGCTGTCCAACGGCCCCGGCGACCCGGCGGATAACACCGCCGTGATTGCGAACCTGCGCGAACTCATGCGCCACCGCATCCCTACCTTCGGCATCTGCCTGGGGCATCAGCTGCTGGCGCTCAGCCAGGGCGCAAAGACCGTCAAGCTGAAGTACGGCCACCGCGGCGCAAATCAGCCCGCGAAGGACGTCAAGACCGGGCTGTCCTACATGACGAGCCAGAACCACGGCTATGCGGTGGACTGCGACACGCTGCCGGAAAACGCGTCCCTGCGTTTTGTCAACGGCAACGACGGCACCTGCGAGGGCGTTGATTATACCGATATGCCCGCGTTCTCCGTCCAGTTCCACCCGGAAGCGTGCGGCGGCCCGCTTGACACCCGCTTCCTGTTCGACCGCTTTATTGCCATGATGGGAGGGAATAAGGAATGCCGCTGAATCCCGATCTGCACAAAGTAATGATTATCGGCTCCGGCCCGATTGTGATCGGTCAGGCTGCCGAATTTGACTACGCCGGTTCGCAGGCGTGCCGCGCCTTGAAGGACGCGGGGCTGGAAGTCGTGCTGGTCAACCCGAACCCCGCGACCATCATGACCGACCATTCCTCCGCCGACCATATCTACATTGAGCCGCTGACGCTGGAAACCCTGCGCCGCATCATCCTCAAGGAAAAGCCGGACTCCCTGCTGTCCACGCTGGGCGGGCAGAGCGGTCTGACCCTCTCCATGCAGCTGGCAAAGGAGGGCTTCCTCGAACAGCATGGCGTGAAGCTGCTGGGCGCCAAGTGCGAGACGATTGAAAAGGCGGAAGACCGCCAGCAGTTCAAGGACACGATGCTTTCCATCCACCAGCCCGTCATTCCGTCGGAAGTCGTGGAGACGGTGGAGGATGCGCTCGCGTTCGCCAAGACCATCGGCTACCCCGTGATTGTGCGTCCGGCGTATACGCTGGGCGGTTCGGGCGGCGGCATCTGCCAAGACGAAAAGGAACTGGCGGAAATCGCCGAGAATGGTCTGCGTCTGTCGCCGATTACGCAGATTCTGGTCGAGAAGTGCATTTCCGGCTGGAAGGAAATCGAATTCGAGGTCATGCGCGACAAGCTCGGCAACGTGATTGCCGTCTGCTCGATGGAGAACATCGACCCCGTCGGCGTGCATACGGGCGACTCCATCGTCGTTGCGCCCGCGCTGACCTTGGCGGACAAGGAGTACCAAATGCTCCGCCGCGCCGCGCTGGACATCATCACCGCGCTGGAAGTCGAGGGCGGCTGCAACTGCCAGTTCGCGCTCAATCCCGATACGTTCGACTATGCCGTCATCGAGGTCAACCCGCGCGTCAGCCGTTCCTCCGCCCTTGCGTCGAAGGCGACGGGCTACCCGATTGCCAAGTGCGCCGCGCAGATTGCCATCGGCTATACGCTGGATGAAATGAAGAACGCCGTGACGGGCAAGACCTGCGCCGCGTTTGAACCCGCGCTGGACTACATCGTGGCGAAAATCCCGAAGTGGCCGTTTGACAAGTTCGTGTACGGCAAGCGTACCCTCGGCACGCAGATGAAGGCGACCGGCGAGGTGATGGCGATTGGCGTGAACGTCGAGCAGGCGCTGATGAAGGCGGTTCGCGGCGCGGAAATCGGCTGCGACACGCTGCGGATGAAGTCGATGGCGAATCTCACCGTGGATGAGCTGCTGGCGCTTATCGGCAAGTGCACCGACCAGCGCATGTTTGCAATGTACGAGGCGATTGCGCGCGGCGTGACGCTGGAAAAGCTGCACGAAGTCACGAAAATCGACTACTTCTTCCTCCATAAGTACCTGAACCTGTACAACATGGAATGCCGCCTGAAAGAGGGCAACATCGACGCGGAGACGTATCTGCGCGCGAAGAAGATGGGCTATCCGGACAAGGCGATTGAGCGCCTGTCGGGCGAAAAAGTGCCGATGCACCGCGACCCGGTCTACAAGATGGTCGATACCTGCGCGGCAGAATTCGCGGCGGAAACGCCCTACTTCTACGCAACCTATGACGACGAGAACGAAGCGAAGGAGTTCCTCGATGAGCGCCCGAAGAAGCCGTGCGTCGTCGTCTTGGGTTCCGGCCCGATCCGCATCGGTCAGGGCATCGAGTTCGACTATGCGTCCGTCCACTGCGTGTGGATGCTCAAACAGGCGGGCTACGATGTCGTGATGATCAACAACAACCCGGAGACGGTTTCGACCGACTTTGATACCGCTGACCGCCTGTACTTCGAGCCGCTGACGGCGGAGGACGTGCTGGGCGTGATTGCGACGGAGAAGCCGGTTGGCGTCGTCGCGGCGTTCGGCGGGCAGACGGCGATTAAGCTGACTCACGCGCTGGAGCAGGCGGGCGTGCGCATCATGGGTACGTCGGCGGATATGATTGACGCGGCGGAAGACCGCGAGCGCTTCGACGCGGCGATGGAGAAGTACGGCATCAAGCGCGCCAAGGGCCGCACGGTCATGACGAGCGAAGAAGCGGTGGCGGCGGCGAACGAGCTGGGCTACCCGGTGCTGGTGCGCCCGTCGTATGTGCTGGGCGGTCAGAACATGATTATCGCCTATCAGGACAGCGACATTGTGGAGTACATGCGCATTATCCTCGCGCAGGGCATCGAGAACCCGGTGCTGATTGACCAGTACCTGATGGGCATCGAAGCGGAAGCGGACGCGATTTGCGACGGCACGGACGTGCTGATTCCCGGCATCATGGAGCACGTCGAGCGCTCCGGCATCCACTCCGGCGACTCCATCGCTGTCTATCCCGCGTGGAACCTGACCGGCGCGATGACGCAGCGACTGATTGAGGTTACGCGGCAGATTGCGCTCGAACTCGGTACGCTGGGGCTTATCAACATTCAGTATATCGTCTATCATAACGAAGTCTATGTCATTGAGGCGAACCCGCGCGCCAGCCGCACCGTGCCGTACATCAGCAAGGTGACGGGCGTGCCGATGGTTGACCTCGCCGTCCGTGCGATGCTGGGCGAAAAAATTCGCGACATGGGCTACGGCACGGGGCTGTACCGGCAAAGCCCGTACTACGCGGTCAAGGTGCCGTGCTTCTCCTTCGAGAAACTGGCGGATGTCGATACGCACCTCGGCCCGGAGATGAAGTCCACCGGCGAAGTGCTGGGCATCGGCACGAACCTGCAGGAGGCAATCTTCAAGGGACTCGTCGCCGCGGGCTACAAGATGCGCCATCAGGGCGGCATTCTCGTCTCCGTCCGCGACAAGGACAAGCCGGAAGCCATTGACTGCGCGCGCAAGTTTGCCAAGCTCGGCTTCAACATTTTCGCCACGCCCGGCACGGCGCGCGCCATGCAGGAGCATGGGCTGTACGCCGCCGTCGTGAAGAAGGAAGCGCAGGAGAAAATGCTGGAAATGGGGCAGGTGCAGTACGTCATTTCCACGTCCAGCAAGGGTCGTCTGCCGCAGCTGGAATCCGTCCGGATGCGCCGCAAGGCGGTCGAACGCGGCATCCCGCTGTTCACCAGCCTTGACACGGCGAATGCCCTCGCCAACGCGCTGACCAGCCGCTACTCGCTGGGCAACGTCGAATTGGTGGACATCAACAACATGCGCACCAAGCACAAGAAGCTGACTTTCACCAAGATGCGCGGCACGGGCAATGACTACCTGTACTTCGATTGCTTCGACCAGACGGTGGAAAGCCCCGAATCGCTGGCTGTGCGCCTGTCCAACCGCCGCACGGGCGTCGGCTCGGACGGTATTGTGCTGATTATGCCCTCGACCATCGCTGATGCGAAGATGCGCATGTTCAATGCCGACGGCACGGAAGGCTCGGTGGCGGGCAATGCCCTGCGCTGCGTCTGCAAGTACCTGTACGAGAACGGCCATGTGCGCAAGGACGAAATGGCGGTCGAGACTGGCAGCGGCGTTAAGACGGCGAAGCTGTTCATCCGCGAAGATCAGGTGTTCTCCGTGCTGGTGGACATGGGCTGCCCGGCGTTCGCTCCGGCGAAGATTCCCGTCAAGCTCGACGGCGACCGCGTGATGATGCGCCCTGTCTTCCTTGCGGGCGAAAAGCGCGAAATCAGCTGCGTCAGCATGGGCAATCCGCATGTTGTCATCTTCGTGGAGGATGTAAACCGCATCCCGCTGGAGCAGGTGGGGCCGCAGATTGAAACGGACAGCCTGTTCCCGGAACGCGTGAACGTTTCGTTCGCCCAGATTGTGGACAAGAACGACATCGTGATGCGCGTATGGGAGCGCGGTATCGGCGAAACGGCGGCATGCGGCACGGGCGCGTGCGCGGTGGCAGTCGCGGCAGTCGAAAACGGCTTCTGCACCCGCGGCGCGGACATTGATGTGCGCCTGCCCGGCGGCACGCTCGTCGTCCGCTATCAGGAGGACGGCAAAGTCTGGCTGACTGGCGACGCCAACACCGACTTCACGGGGACTATCGAAATTTAAGCAAGAGCGGCATCTCGTTTTTCACGCGGGATGCCGCCCTTTTTGCAAAGGGGAGGAAATTTGCATGAAACACGTTCTTTGCTTCGGTGACAGCAACACTTGGGGCTTCATCCCCGGCACCTGCAAGCGCTACGACGAACACACCCGCTGGACAGGCATTTTGCAGAATGAACTTGGCGCGGACTGGCGCATCCACGAGAACGGGCAGAACGGCAGAACCACCGTCTTTCCCGAACCCGGCAAGAATTTCATGACCGGCTTGGGCGCGCTGCCTTACGCGCTGGATACCCTGCGCCCGCTGGACGCCATCATCATCATGCTCGGCACGAACGACCTGAAGGAGCACACCGCACAGGCGAGCGTCAACGGTATCGGCACGCTGATTCGCACGATTCAGACATTCGACCAGCTGTACCCCGCAAGCGTGCCGCTGTTCGGGGATAACAAGCCGCGGATTCTGGTACTGACGCCGATTGAGATTGGCGAGAATGTGGCGGAGTGGGACACGCTGCATGGGAAGGGGCAGGAATCGCGGAAATTCCCGGCGCTGATGAAGGGTTTGTGTGAGTGGCTCGGTGTGGAGATGATGAATACGCAGGAGATTGTGCAGCCGTCGAAGGTGGATGGGATTCATATGATGCCGGAAGAGCATCGGAAACTGGCGCTGGCGGTGAAGGAGAAGCTGCTGGCAATGATGGCAAAGTAAAATGAGCAATGAGAAATGAGCAATGACTGGCGCACAAACTCAATCATTGCTCATTGCTAATTTCTCATTGGGCATTAAAAAAATCGGAAGTCAAGCCGCTCATTCGCGTGCTTGACTCCCGATTTTTTTCTTACTTCGTGTTCTTGATTTCCATCCACAGGTTTTCATAGATCTTGCGGAAGGTGTCGTCGATGTCGTGGAAGAATTCGCAGCGATCCTGAACCTCCTGAGAAGGATTCAGAACGTGGTTGTTCTCGTATTCCTCGCCCATCAGCTCAATCGCGCCCTTGTTGGGGCTGGAGTACCAGATGTATTCGCAGTTCATCTGCGCGATGTCGGGGCGGCAGAGGAAGTTGATGAACTTCTCGGCGTTCTCCTTGTTGCGGGCGGACTTGAGGATGACCGCGCCGTCTACCCAGATGTTCGAGCCTTCAGAAGGCACGAAATAGTCCAGATGGTCGTTCAGGTCGATGGCGTACTGTGCGTCGCCAGACCACATCAGCGCGAGCGCCGCTTCGCCAGCAACCATCTTATCCTTTGTTTCGTCCACCTGATACGCCTTGACAACGCCGGACTGCTTCTGCTCAATCAGCTTATCCTTCGCTGCCATCAGCTCCGGAACTTCGCGGCTGTTCATGGAATAGCCGAGGTACTTCAGCGTGATGCCCATGCTGTCGCGGTAGGAGTCCAGCATGAACACGTTCTTCTGGTACTGCGTGTCCCAGAGGATGCTCCAAGACTGGTTGGGTTCGGGAATCATGTCCTTGTTGTACAGGATGCCGACCGTTCCCCACATATACGGCACGGAGTACTTGTTCTCCGGGTCGTAGTCGGGATTGCGGAGCTTGTCGATAATCTGCTCGAAATTCGGCACGTTGTCGTAGTTGATTTCCGCCAGCAGATCCTTGGCAATCATGCGCTCGATGATGTAGTCGGACGGGAAGCACACGTCGAACGCGCCGGGATTCGCCTCGACCTGCACGATCATGTCCTCATTCGTCGTAAAGCACATGTAGTTGACCTTGATGCCCGTCTCTTCGGTGAAGAGGGTCAGGACTTCGGGTGCGATGTAGTCCTCCCAGTTGTAGACGTTGACGACCTCTTCCGCGAGGGCGGCGGGGGCGACGGTCAGCGTCAGGCACAGGAGCATCAGCAGGGAAAGAAGCTTTTTCATCAGAGATGTTCCTCCTTCAAGGTAATTGGGGGTTTAGTCATTATTCGATGCGGTGCGGCGGTTGACAATCAGCAGCAGCACCAGCAGAGCGACGAACATGAGCGCCGACAGTGCGTTGAGCGTCGGCTCGATGCCGCGGCGGGCGGCGGAGTAAATCAGCGTGGACAGATTCTGCACCAGCGGGGAGGTCGTGAAGTAGCTGATGGTGAAGTCGTCCAGCGAGAGGGTGAACGCCAGCATGGCGCCCGTGATGATGCCCGGCATACATTCGGGGATGATGACGTGGAACAGCGCGTACATCGGCGTTGCGCCAAGGTCAAGCGCCGCTTCGTAGGTGTGTCGGTTCATTTGTTTGAGCTTCGGCAGCACCGATAGGATGACGTAGGGCGTATCGAACGTGATGTGCGCCAGCAGCATCGTCACATAGCCGCGGTCTACCTTCGTGAAGAGGAACAGCAGCATCAGGCTGATGCCGGTCACGATGTCGGGCATGGTGTTGGGCAGGTTCGTCAGCGTCATCATGAACGACTGCGGCCGCTTCTTCATGGCGTGGATGCCAATGGCGGCGAGCGTTCCCAGAATCGTCGCGACGACCATGGCCAGCAAGGCAATTGTCACCGTGACGGTCAGCGCGTTCATGATGCGCGTGTCCTGAAACAGCTCCGTGTACCAGCGGAAGGAGAAGCCCTCCCACTTCGCGCGGCTCTTGCCCGCGTTGAAGCTTTGCACAATCAGCACGATAATCGGAAGATACAGGAAGATAAGGATGAGCGCCAGATACGCGCGCTTGCAGAACTTTTTCATGCGATGCCGCCTCCTTCGCCGTTGGGGTCGGCCTTGCGCAGGATGGAGAGCGAAATCAGAATCAGCACCATCATGATGAGGGAGAGCGCCGAGCCGACGTTCCAGTTGCCTTCGGTCAGGAACTTTGCCTCAATCAGGTCGCCGAACATCATCGTGTTGCCGCCGCCCAAGACGCGCGGGATGAAGAATGTCGTCACCGAGGGCATGAAGACCATCGTGATGCCGCTGACAATGCCCGGAATGGACAGCGGCATGGTCACCTTCCACAGCGTCTGCCAGTTGTTGCAGCCGAGGTCAGCCGCCGCTTCGGTCAGGCGGTAGTCCATCTTGCTCAGCAGCGTGTAAATCGGGAAAACCATGAAGGGCAGGAAGTTGTACACCATGCCCAGCAGCACCGCGCCGGAGTTGTACATCAGCTGTACACCGTTAAAGCCCAGCGCGCGCAGCACTGTGTTAATTAAGCCGTTATCTTCCAGCAGGCTCATCCACGCAATGGTGCGCAGGAGGAAGTTCATCCACATGGGGATGATGAACAGCACGACGAGGGTGGGGCCGAGCTTGATTTCGCGGTCGGCCATAATCAGCGCCGCCGGATAGCCCAGCAGCAGGCAGATAACCGTGCACTGGAACGCCATCCACAGCGAGTAAACCAGCGTATCCACGTTGACCGTGCCGCGGGAAATGTATGCCTGTCCGGCTTCGCCCATGGCGTCCAGGATGATTTTGTTCGATTCGTAGTTCGAATCCCAGAAACTGCGGAAGTTGTCCAGCGTGAACGCGCCGGAGGAATCCGTAAAGGCGTAGTAGGCAATCAGGATGACCGGGACGATGGTAAAAATCATCATCCACAGCGCATAGGGCGACGCGAACAGGGAACGGTGCATGCCGCGGTTGCGGTGGATGGTGATGGCAATCAGCGCGATAAAGACGCACAGCCCCGTGCCCATGAGCGCATACGCCCACCACGGGAGAGACAGGTTGCTTAACATTCGGCATCCACCTCCGCCGCGGGCGTGGTGTCCTCCAGCCGCTTCATGATGTGGATGTTGAAGGGGACAATGTTCAGCCCGACGCGGCTGCCCTGCGGCTGCATCGTCGTCGAATGCACCTTGAAGGTGTACGCGCCGGTGTCAATCATCATTTCGTAATGCACACCCTTGAACAGCACGCTCTTGATGGTGCCGACCATCTGCCCGACGTCCTCGCCGACGAGCATGATGTCCTCTGGGCGGACGACGACGTCCACCGGCGTGTTCTCGCCGAAGCCGAAGTCCACGCACGGGAATTCCGTGCCCGCAAACTTGACCAGCTCATCGTGAATCATCGTGCCGCGCAGCAGATTGCTTTCGCCGATGAAGTCCGCGACGAAGGCGTTTGCCGGTTCGTCGTAGATGGTTTTGGGGTCGCCGATCTGCTGGATGGTGCCGTCCTTCATGACGACAATCGTGTCGGACATGGTCAGCGCTTCCTCTTGGTCATGGGTGACGAAGATGAACGTAATGCCCAGCCGCTGCTGCATGGCTTTCAGTTCCAGCTGCATTTCCTTGCGAAGCTTCAGGTCAAGCGCGCCCAGCGGTTCGTCCAGCAGGAGAACCTCCGGCTCGTTGACCAGACTGCGCGCAATCGCCACGCGTTGCTGCTGGCCGCCCGAAAGCGCATCCACATGGCGCTTTTCGTAGCCCTTCAGGTTCACCAACTCCAGCATTTGCCCGACTTTTTCGGCAATCTGCTTCTTCGGCAGCTTCTTCAGCTTCAGACCGAAGGCGATGTTGTCGTACACGTTCAGGTGCGGGAACAGCGCGTATTTCTGGAAGACCGTGTTGACGCGGCGCTTGTAGGGCGGCAGCGCGGAAATATCCTGCCCGCCGAAGAGTACCTGCCCCTCCGAAGGCGTCTCGAATCCGCCGATAATGCGCAGCGTCGTCGTCTTGCCGCAGCCCGAAGGCCCAAGCAGGGTAATGAATTCCTTCTTGCGGATGTAAAGGTTGATATTCTTCAAAACCTGCACGCCGTCAAACTCCTTCGAGATGCCGACGAGGTCAATCAAATGCTCTTTCTCCACCATGGGGGGAAAACACTTCCTTCCAATTACTTAAAATCAGAACGACGGCGGTGTGGAAATCCACAGCACCTTCGCGTGGGATTTGCCCGCATTCATCAGGTAGTGCGTCTCATGCGGATGCAGGCAGAAGCTGCTGCCTGCCCGGATGCGCGTTTTCGTTTCGCCGTCCACCAGGAAGATGCTGCCCGACAGCACATAGCCGAATTCTTCGCCCTGATGCGGCAAAAGCTCATACGTCCGCCCATCCTCGCCCAAATCGACAAGAATCGGCTCCATCGTATTCTTCTGCGCGTCCGGCACCAGCCATGTGATGCTGCCGCAAAGCTGCTCGTCCTCCTTGACGAACATATCCTGTGGTGTAAAGACGGTCTTTTCGTCCTTGTCCTCGCTGAAAAACTGACTCAGGCTGGAGCCGAGGCATTCCAGCATGTCTGTCAGCGTCGCGATAGACGGGGAGGCAAGGTTGCGCTCGACCTGCGAAATGAAGCCCTTGCTCAGTTCGCAGCGGTCGGCCATGTCCTCCTGCGTCAGCCCGCGCCGAATCCGCAGCAGACGCAGCTTTTCACCGATATCCATGGGGATGCTCCTTTCCGGTTGCTTTCAGTCCATATTGACGCAAAGTTCAGAAATACTAAACTGAAAGCCGTGAAAAAATGGTTTAGTGAAACTAAACCTCAAAGCGGGATTCATTAAACCATATTTCTTTGCGTATGTCAAGGGCTTTTGTCGATTTTTTCGGCAGAAAACGCAAAAAAAGATGAAAAGGCGAACGAAAAAGTCCGTAAAACGCCTATATTAGCCGAAACTAATGGATAAATCACCGAATTTGGCGGATTTTTGCGCCCTCCGAAGCGATCAAAACAAGCGTCAAAAAAGCCGCTTCTCCGACAAAAATCAGAGAAGCGGCGCGACTTTCGGTTTAGCGGTTCTGTTCTTTCACTCGCAGGGGATTAGTCCGGCAGCGGCGCATCCAGCGTCACGTTCGCGTCCTTCACGAAGCCGTGCCAGCCGTTCACGTCCACCTCGTACCATTCGCCGACCTTGTCCATCACTGCCAGATAAGCACCGACGCGAATCTTGTCCAGCCGGCGGCGGCTCTTCGTCAGCTGATATACAGAGACGGTCGCGGTCGTGTTCGTCTTGCCTTTTGCGGACAGCAGCCCGGTTGTGAAGGTGTCTTCATCCGGCGTTTCGTAGAACTTCAGGCAGCTGTTCAGCACCAGTCCCTCCACGCCGTCATACACAATGCGCGTGTACACATCGCCTACGCGCAGGACGGTCACCACGCGCCCGGCTTTGCAGGTCATGATGATTTTGCCCTTCTTGCTTGCTTCCTCGCGCATGGTGCACTTGCCGGTCGAAGGCGCGTAGATAACGGCGATTCGCTGGTTGTCATCCGCCTCCGTTTCCCACGAGAGGGAAGCGGTCGGCACGCGCAGGAACTCGCCATCCATGTAAATTTCGCTCATGGCGACACCCAGCGTTTGGAGCGATACCGTCTGCGCCTCGTCGCCATCAGAATAGGTGACGGTCAAGCTGTTCCAAGTGTCGTCAGGCTTGCGGGACAAATCGCTGGCAGTCGCGCGGCTGCCGGAGGGCTTAGGCTTGCTGCTGTTCGAGCCGACCCACACCAGCGCGGCGGAATTCACCCATCCGCTGGATGTGCCGCTGCCGTTCCAGTAGCGGACGTTGCGCATGTTGCCGCTGCGCTCCAGAATGCCGACGTAGGTATTCGCAGGCAGCGTGCCGACCGGGACGAAATCCGACAAGTCCGAAGAAGTCGCTGTGCCTTGGGTCACGGCGTAGAGCGTCGTTCCAGTGCCGGTTTTCCACTCGCACTTGGCGTTCCACTCGGCTTCCGTTTCTGCCAGCGCAGTTGTCATCAGCAAAAGGCAAAAGGTGGTCAGGAGCATCAACAGACGCTTCATGTTATAAAACCTCCTTCAAATCTTCATAAGTTTGTAATCAATATAGCATATCTTTGTGAAAAAGTCAATCGCGTAAAACGATAAATTTTGCCGAATGCGCTTGCAATGCGGACAGAAATGTGGTATCATAAAGCCGTGAAACCGATGAGAAGCAGGGGATGCGCAGAGTCGCCCGCAGCGAGCCGGAGAGGGTGCAAGTCCGGCGGTGGATGGCGCAGACCGTGGGGCTTCGAGGGCGCAGGGGAACGGCGAATGCCCAGTATCCCGCGACGGCTTTCCCCCGTGAACAGGATTTGAGAGGCGCAAGCATTTTGCGCAATTGGGGTGGCACCGCAGTCATCTGTCCCCAGAAGAGGGGATAGGATGGCTTTTTTTGTATGGCGAATCGCTCCCCGGCCGTTCGCCGCCTATTCTGAAAGGAGAGATTTCCCATGTCCGAAACGAATACCGCGCCCAAGCCCGAAAAGAAGCCGATTATCTTCTCCGGCATCCAGCCGTCTGGTACGCTGACGCTGGGCAATTACATCGGCGCGCTCCGCAACTTCTCCAAGCTGCAGGACGACTACGACTGCATCTACTCCATTGTCGACATGCACGCCATCACCGTTCGGCAGAATCCGGCGGATTTGCGCCGCCGCTGCATGGAGCTGGCCGCTATCTACATCGCCAGCGGCATCGATCCCAAGAAGAGCCTGATTTACTGCCAGAGCCACGTTTCCGCGCACGCCGAGCTTGCGTGGGTGCTCAATTGCTTCACCTACATGGGCGAAATGAGCCGCATGACGCAGTACAAGGATAAGTGCGCCAAGCACGCCGACAACATCAACGTCGGCCTCTTCGATTATCCTGTGCTGATGGCGGCGGATATCCTGCTCTACCAGACGAACCTTGTGCCGGTGGGCGTTGACCAGCGCCAGCATCTGGAAATCTGCCGCGATATCGCCATGCGCTTCAACGGCATCTATGGCGATGTGTTCACGATTCCGGAGGGGTACATTCCGAAAGTCGGCGCGAAGATTATGAGCCTGCAGGATCCGACGAAGAAGATGTCCAAGTCCGACCCGGAGGAGACGTTCATCTCCCTGCTGGACGACGCGGACACGATTCGCCGCAAAATCAAGCGCGCCGTGACCGACTCGGACGGCGAAATCCGCTTTGACCCGGAGAACAAGCCCGGCGTGAGCAATCTGCTGAGCATCATGAGCGCACTCGGCGCGGGCGACGTGGAAACGCTTGCCGCAGAGATGGCGGGCAAGGGCTACGGCGACCTGAAGGCGCGCACGACGGACTGCGTGATTGCGGCGCTTGAGCCGCTGCAGGCGGAGTATAAGCGCTTGATTGCGGACAAGACGTACCTGCAGGGCATTCTGGACGAGAACGCCAAGACCGCCGCGTATCTGGCGAACAAGACCCTGCGCAAGGTGCAGAAGAAGGTTGGCTTCGCGGCGAGAGGGTAACAAGGGAATATATGAGCAAGCCGCAGGGCGTGGATATGCGCTCTGCGGCTTGCTTTTATTCGTTTGGTGTGACTGATACTATTTCCAGATTCAACTGTGCCATCTGCAAGCACCTTTCCACCATACTTTCTTATTCGAGCCGAAAGTCACGCTGTCCGGTGTCAGCGGTAAATTCCTATCCGACCATTCGAC
>ENA-UEQO01000622-UEQO01000622.1-human-gut-metagenome-genome-assembly--contig:-NODE-622-length-40495-cov-4.991019_pt1 | contig 40495 bp, 27 predicted proteins | sample MGYA00242938_ERZ507940 | MGnify/ENA primary metagenome ERZ507940 (study PRJEB26167, sample SAMN06115517) | human gut metagenome | host: Homo sapiens | place: China:Chongqing | collected 2014-12-03... | reverse complement strand
ATCTTACTATACAGGAGGGCGCGTCAGTGAAACTGGAAAACATTGACAAATCCATTCAAAAACAGGATATTTTGCAAGGTATTACGCTTGAAGTCAGTCCTCAGAAACTGACAGCCTTTATTGGTCCCAATGGTGCTGGAAAATCGACTTTTTTAAGAATTTTAAGCGGCGATCTGGAACCGACCAGGGGCACGGTGATGTTCGGGCCGGGAGAGCGCCTTTCTGTTTTAAAGCAGGATCACTTTGCTTACGATGAATGTACGGTGCTGGATACCGTGTTGCAAGGCCATAGCCAATTGTGGGAAGTTATGCAGGAGAAAAACGCAATCTATATGAAAGAAGATTTTTCCGATGCCGACGGATTGCGGGTTGCCGAATTGGAAGAAAAATTTGCAGCAATGGACGGCTGGGATGCAGAAAGCAATGCAGCCAACCTGCTGAGTGGTTTGGGAATCAAAGAAGAGTTACATTATTCCTTAATGAAAGACCTGAGCGGTAAGCAAAAAGTGCGTGTATTGCTCGCCCAGGCATTGTTCGGAAAACCGGATAATTTATTGTTGGACGAGCCGACGAACGATCTCGACCTCGATACGGTGATGTGGCTTGAAAATTATCTGGCCAATTATGAGAATACCGTATTGGTGGTATCTCACGACCGTCACTTCTTGGACTCGGTTTGTACCCATTCCGTCGATATCGACTTTGGGAAAATCCAGCTTTTTGCAGGTAATTATAGTTTTTGGTACGAATCCAGCCAGTTAGCGCTGCGTCAGGCTCAGGCAAAGAATAAAAAGGCGGAAGAAAAGCGCAAGGAATTGCAGGAATTTATTTCCCGTTTCAGTGCGAATGTGGCAAAGTCTAAGCAGACCACCAGCCGTAAGAAAATGATCGAGAAGCTGAATATCGAAGAAATTATGCCTTCTACCCGTAAGTATCCGGGAATTATCTTCACGCCGGAACGTGAGGTGGGAAATAAGATTCTGGAGGTACGCAATTTAAGTAAGAGCATAGAGGGACAATGCCTGTTTAAAGATGTGGAGTTTTCGGTGGAAAAGGACGATAAGATCGTATTCTTATCCCGTGACCCGCGTGCTATGACCGCTTTATTGGAAATTATCACCGGCAATGAAAAACCGGATACCGGGGATTTTACCTGGGGGGTTACGATTACTTCGGCTTATTTGCCTCTCGATAATTCGGCGTTTTTCACGACCGATATGACTTTGATCGAGTGGCTGGGACAGTATTCTGCAGATACCAGTGAAACGTTCCTGCGTGGATTCTTAGGGAAAATGCTTTTTTCCGGAGAGGATATTTATAAAAATGTGAAAGTGTTGTCGGGAGGAGAGAAAATGCGTTGTATGATCGCCCGGATGATGCTTAACAATGCGAATGTGCTTGTACTGGATTCTCCTGCCAATCATTTGGATCTGGAGTCTATACAGGCATTCAACAATACGTTAGTCGCTTTTAAAGGAGTGGTGCTTATGAATTCTCATGACCACGAATTTATTCAAACCGTGTGTAACCGTGTGATCGAGCTTACCCCTAACGGGATGATCGATAAGAGAATGGACTTTGACGACTATATTAGTAATGACGCAATAAAAGAACAGTTACAAAAAATGTACGGAACAGAATAGGAGGGGATAGGAAACCGAGGTTGGGTATTATTGATAATCGCTAATTTATAAAATGAAAAAAATATTAGTCACCGGGGGAGCCGGGTTTATTGGTTCTCATTTGTGCGAACGCCTTCTGAACGAAGGAAATAAAGTAATATGCCTGGATAATTTTTTTACCAGCTCGAAAGAAAATATGTTGCCTATGCTCGGGCATCCTAATTTTGAGTTGGTAGAGAGGGATATTACTTATTTCTATGTTAAGGATGTGGACGAGATTTATAATCTTGCCTGTCCAGCTTCGCCGATTCATTACCAGTTCGATCCCGTGAAAACCATGACTACTTCGGTGCTTGGGGCGATAAATATGCTCGAGCTCGCTAAAGGAGTGAATGCGAAAATCCTGCAAAGTTCCACCAGTGAAGTGTATGGAGATCCGCTGGTTCATCCGCAGGTAGAATCTTATTGGGGAAATGTCAATCCCATCGGAGTGCGTTCTTGTTATGACGAAGGAAAACGTAGTGCGGAAACCTTGTTTATGGATTATCATCGTCAGGACCATGTGCGTATTAAAATCGTCCGGATCTTCAATACATACGGGCCGAAGATGCTGCCTAACGACGGGCGTGTGGTGTCTAATTTTATCATGGCAGCCCTTCAGGGACGGGATATTGAAATTTATGGGAATGGTTTGCAGACACGGAGTTTTCAATATATCGACGACCTGGTCGAGGGTATGATCCGGATGATGAATACCGACGATGGTTTTGTCGGGCCGTTGAATCTGGGAAATCCCCGGGAATTCACTATCGCCGAATTGGCGGAAAAGGTGCTGGAAATAACAGGATCGCGGTCGAAAATTGTTTATAAACCTCTTCCTTATGACGATCCGAAGAAAAGAAAGCCCGATATCTCTTTGGCAAAGGAAAAATTGAATTGGGAGCCTACGATCCGTTTGGAGGAAGGTTTAGTGAAAACGGTAGAGTATTTTAAAGGTATCTTGAAATAAGATTATCCCGTGAATAGGATAAGAGCGTTCGAATCTGAGCGCTCTTTTTTTGTGCTTATAATATGGAAAATATAAGAAAACAAGAGGATAATGTGTTTCGGAATGGTAATTTGTATAAACAAAATTGTATATTTGAAACCACGAAATGCCGGGCGGGATTTGTATTTGAAAATTTCTGTGTTAAATAATATAGTGATTCGGAATGAAAGTAAAATTTTATTGGTTAGGATTTTTAATCTTAATGTGGGGATGTCAGTCTGTGCCGGTTCAGTCTGATTATGTCGTTATTGCCGGTAAAGGTGTCGAGGGAGATACAGCTTGGTATCCGGTAGTGAAAACGTTAGCGGATAAACATCGGGCGAAGGTGCTTGCTTATCGGGAAAGTCCCGGAGAGCTGCTGGAACAATTGCGGCAAATACGCCCGCGTTATGTGGCTATGGTCGAAAAGCCCGGGAATTTAGGGCGGGATTATGTGATCGGTATGCATCGTTTGAGCCGGGAAATAGATTCTGATATTTATGCCGATTTCCTATGGGGGATTATCACCGGATATGATGCGCAAAATGCGATGAAGATGGTGAATAATAGCACGGAGCCGTTGGTGGTTCACGATGCGGTGGCTACTATCATGGAATTGCATAGCGGTAAGTGGTTCGATCGCTATGCCTGGGTGGACGATCATGATAAGGGACTTTGGGGAGAAAAGGCATCCCGGGAGGACAGTGCGGTGACTTACCGAATCGAGCCGCAGCAAGTGCTACGGAAATTTTACGATATTTACGAGGAGGTACAGCCCGATTTGGTGGTGACGGCAGCCCATGCCACAGAGAGGAATCTTGAAATGCCGTTCTCATTGGGGAACATTAAAGCGAAAAACGGAGTGTTGTATGCCGATTTCCCGGGTGATCCGCAGGATTTGAAAGAAAGCGGGAAACGTAAGGTATATTTTGCCGTGGGGAATTGTCTGATCGGGAATGTAAACAAGACCCCCGAAAGTATGGCTGTTGCCTGGATGAACAGTGGAAACGCCGCTACGATGATCGGATATGTCGTGACCACCTGGCACGGGCGGAACGGCTGGGGCGGTCTGAAATATTGGCTGACCACTCCGGGACGTTATTCGCTGGCCGAAGCGATCTTTCTGAATCAGCAGGATTTAATCCATCAGCTGAACGGTTGGAATCCGAAATTGGCTACCCTGGATTATCCGTTCGATGCAAAAAACGAGTTTGCCGAAGGACGTCGGCAAATTGCCGATTCTACGGGTATCGTTCCCACTCACGACCAATTGGGATTTTTACATGACCGGGATGTGCTGGCCTATTATGGAGATCCCAAATGGGATGTGCGTTTGCAGGAAATACCGGAGGAAAATGATTTTTCGGTGACATCGGAGATTCAGGGGAAAAAATGTATCGTTACGATCACGACTTCGGAAGCGTTTCAGCTCGAAAGAATGAAGGGAGATCATTTTAAACAGGAACATGTGCTCGATTTACCGTTCAGTTATTTTTTCCCTGAACGGCTGAATCATCCGCGTTTGGCGGCAGGTCAGGATTGGAACGTTGCTTTGGACGAAAATTTCCTGCTGATCTACGAGCCGGATTTTAAACCGGGCTCTACTTATACCGTGGAACTGGATATCGACTGAGACTGAAATATATTTCTATTTATAAAGTATATCTAATTATAGTAAATATGGTAAAAACAATCATCACTTTTTTATTTTTAATCGGTTTGGGTGTGGTGTCCGCATCCGGAGCGCCGGATGATTTTATCCGGATCGGTACGAACACAACAGACCTGATTTTTAAAGTAGGGAAAAACGGGCGCCTGTATCAGTCGTACCTGGGGCAAAAGCTGCAAAACGAATCGGAGTTTGCCTATTTGAAACAAGGGCGTGAAGCTTATCTTACGCACGGTATGGAAGATTATTTCGAACCCGCTATCCGGGTGCTGCATAACGACGGTAATCCTTCTTTATTATTGAAATATGTGTCTTCGGAAGTGAATCGTAAAAGTGATGATGTGACCGAAACGGTTATTCTGCTGAAAGACGATAAGTATCCGGTAGAAGTTAAGCTGTTTTTCACTGCTTTTGCCAAGGAAAATGTGATCAAGACACATGCGGAAATTTCTCATCAGGAGAAGAAACCCGTTACTTTATATAATTATGCCTCTTCGTTGCTGCACCTGAATGCTGCGAAATATTGGCTGACGGAGTTTAGTGGAAATTGGGCGCACGAAGTGAATATGAATGAAAGACAGCTCGATTTCGGTAAAAAAATCGTGGATACTAAATTGGGTTCCCGTGCCAATCTCTTCTGTTCTCCTTATTTTATGATTTCCTTGAATAGTCCGGTACAGGAAAATGCCGGAGAGGTATTGCTGGGAACTGTGAATTGGACCGGAAATTTCCGGTTTACCTTTGAAGTGGACGACCAGAACGGATTGCGGGTTATTTCCGGTATCAATCCTTATGGCTCGGAGTATATTCTTAAACCGAAAGAAGTGTTTTCTACACCTGAATTTGTGTTTACTTATAGTACCGAAGGTAAGGGACAAGCCAGCCGCGACCTGCATCGCTGGGCGCGTAAATATCAGTTGAAAGACGGCGAGAAAGACCGCATGACGCTTTTGAATAATTGGGAAGCGACTTATTTTAATTTTAATGAAGAAAAGCTGATTCAATTATTTGACGAAGCGAAAAAGCTCGGTGTGGATATGTTTTTGTTGGACGACGGCTGGTTTGGAAATAAATATCCGCGTAGCAGCGATCATCAGGGATTGGGCGACTGGCAAGAAACTACCGGTAAATTGCCGAATGGTATCGGTAAACTGGTGGAGGAAGCCAATGCGCGCGGATTGAAATTCGGTTTATGGATCGAGCCCGAAATGGTGAATCCGAAAAGCGAGTTGTATGAAAAACATAAGGATTGGGTGATTCATTTGCCGAACCGGGATGAATATTATTTCCGGAATCAGTTGGTGCTCGACCTGAGTAATCCGGCTGTGCAGGATTATGTATTCGGCATTGTGGACAATTTGATGCAAAAATATCCGGGAATCGCTTATTTTAAATGGGATTGCAATAGTCCGATCACCAACATTTATTCGGTTTACCTGAAAGATAAGCAGTCGCATTTATACATCGATCATGTACGCGGGCTATATAAGGTGCTGGAACGGATACAACAAAAATATCCGGAATTACCGATGATGCTGTGTTCCGGTGGTGGCGGGCGTGCCGACTACGAAGCTTTGAAATATTTTACAGAGTTTTGGCCGAGCGACAACACCGATCCCCTGGAACGTATTTTCATTCAATGGGGCTTTTCTCATTTCTTCCCGTCCAAAAGTATGGCCGCACATGTTACTTCCTGGGGAAACCAGCCTTTGAAATTCAAAGTCGATGTTGCTGCCATGTGTAAGCTGGGCTTTGATATCCGGGTAGATAAAATGAATGAAAACGAAGTTACGTTTTGCCGTCAGGCCGTGGAGAATTTCCATCGTCTGTCTCCCGTTACTCTGGACGGCGATCTGTTCCGTCTGGTCTCTCCGTATGAAGGTGAACATGCAGCGATTATGTATGCAACTCCCGATCGGGAAAAGGCTGTCGTTTTTGCTTTCGACATGCATCCCCGTTATGGAGAATTCCTGCAACCGGTGCGTTTACAGGGCTTAGATGCGAATAAACGTTATAAAGTGGAGGAAATCAACCTGATGCCGGGAGCGCGTTCTTCTTTGAAAGATAACGGTAAGGTTTATTCGGGCGATTACTTGATGAAAATCGGTTTGAACCTGTTTTCTACCGGACATTTGAAAAGTCATGTTTTAGAAATTACAGCTCAATAAACGATGAATAAAATATTGAAATTCGGGGCTTTGATCTTTTTGTTCCTGGTTATCGGTTCGGTAGCCAGGGCAAAAGATCCCTATAAATTGAATGTAATTTATTTTTTGCCACAAGGCGACCGGCCGGTCGAGGGATACGAAAGCCGCTTGAGCGATCTGCTTTTATATGTACAGAATTTTTATCGCGAGGAAATGAAGCGGAACGGGTTCGGTGATAAGACTTTCGGTTTGGAAAAAACACCGGATAAACGGGTAAAGATTTTGGTGATAAGGGGAAAATACGATATCCCTCATTATAGTTACGATAACGGGGGAGGCTGGAAAGCGGAAAGAGAGATCGAACAATATTTTAAGGAGAATCCGGGAACCAAAAAAAGCCGTCATGCCTTGGTGATTATGCCTTCCACAAGCGGCGACGATATGAAGCCGGGAGGAGTGCCGTTTTATGGAATCGGGAAATATTGTTTTGCTTTGGATTACAAATATTTCGATATTAAATACCTGGGAGAAAATTCTGAAAAGGGACACTTGCTGACAAAATGTTTTGGAGGGATGGCTCATGAGTTAGGGCACGGGTTGAATTTACCTCATAATAAGGAACAGGTAAGCGAGGGGAAAAAGTACGGAACCGCTTTAATGGGTGCGGGAAATTATACTTTAGGACAGAAGCCGACCTTTCTGACAAAGGCGAGCTGTGCCATATTGAACAACTGTGAGGTATTTGCCAAAAAGGAAAGGGAATATTATAATAAAAATACCGGATTCCAGTTGAAAGATCTGGAAGTCACCTTTCCGGCGGATGAAATTGTTGTAAAGGGGACTTTCGGAACGGAAATTCCGGTGGATGCCGTGAATGTATATATCGATCATGCGCCTTTCGGGCAGGTAAATAACGATTACGATGCAGAATCGTGGACTGTAAAGCCGGATAAGAATAATCGTTTTACGCTTCGGATTCCTCGTAGTGAATTGCATACCAAAAATATAGATAGTTTTCAGGTGAGAGTGCGTTTCTTATTTGAAAATGGAATCATTACCACAAAGACTGCCGATTTTAATTGGAGTAGCTTAGTTCCTTACCATTTAACGAAATAAGTAGTTCATGAAACCGTTTATCGTTTTCTTAGTTTTGATTTTAGGTGTTCCTTTAGCGGGAATTTCCGGTAATGCTCTTGTTCCCGTACCTTTACAGGTGATTCAGGGGAACGGGAAGACTGTATTTACTTTTACTCCTGCTGTCCGGATCGTTATGACGGTTCCGGGGCTGACTGCCGAGGCCAGGGAATTGCAGAGGATTATCACGCTCCGCACAGGAATAGAACTTGCCCTTACCGAAGGTAAGACCCAAAGTAAAGGAGCGGTCAATCTGGTGTTGTCGGATGATATAGAAGGAGAAGAGGGATACTGTCTGGAAGTGGGTGCGAAACAGATCACGATTACCGGAAAAACGACAGCCGGAATATACTACGGAATCAAGACGCTGGACCAATTGCTGGTCGGTGACGGAGGTTCCGGAGAGAAACGGTGTTTGGCTGCGGTGAAGATTGTCGATCGTCCCCGGTTTGAATACCGTGCGCTGATGCTCGATCCTGCCCGCCATTTTGTTCCTGTTAAGGATGTAAAGCGGTATATCGATCAGATGGCGAAATTCAAATTCAATGTTCTCCATCTGCATCTGACGGACGACCAGGGATGGCGCATCGAAATCAAGAAGTATCCTTTGCTCACGGAGATCGGCTCGAAAAGAAAGGAAACCGACGGTGATAAAAGGCCGCATGGGGGATTCTATACCCAAGATCAAATGAAGGAACTGATCGCTTATGCTGCGGAGCGGCATATCGAGATCATACCGGAGATCGATGTGCCGGGACATAGCGTTGCAGCTATTGCCGCTTATCCCTGGCTTACCTGTCTGAATCCGGTGGAAGTCCGGACAACGGCAGGGGTATCCAAGGATTTGCTATGTGGCGGGAATGAGAAAGTATATGAATTTTATTCCGGTGTGCTGGACGAATTGTGTACCCTGTTTCCTTCTGCTAAATTTCATCTGGGAGGCGACGAGGCTCCTTTGGACCATTGGAAGCAATGTAAAAAATGCCAGGCTTTTATGAAAGCAAAGGGCTTCGACCGGGAACAGCAATTAATGAGTTATTTTTTTAACCGGATGAACGAAGTGCTGGTGAAACACGGTAAAACTCCGTTGTTTTGGTATGAATTGGATGTTCCCGATTATCCGGCGAACACCGTGACTTATGCCTGGAGATGGGGATTGACGCCCAAGGTTATAGAGCGGTCGCGCGAGTTAGGATGTAAAGTGATCTGTGCACCGGGGGAATATGCTTATCTCGATTATCCGCAATGGGCGGGAGATATGCCGGAGGTAAATTGGGGAATGCCCGTCACTCCGCTCCGAAAAGTGTATGAATTTGATCCGGGGTACGGATTGCCCCGGGAACAACAAGCCCATATCATCGGTGTGGAAGCTACTTTGTGGGGAGAGTGTATTAAAAATATAGACCGGGCTTTTTATATGACTTTTCCCCGGGCTTTGGCTGTGGCAGAAGCCGGATGGAGCGTGATGGAAAACCGCGACTGGGAATCTTTTAAGCAAAGGATGTTCCCTTTGCTATCCGATCTGATGCGGGACGGGGTGAGTTTCAGAGTTCCTTACGAATGTGTGGAAAAATAAGCTTTTGAGTATAGAATGCTATGGAAATAGAAGTGTGTGCCTATTCGCTCGAATCGTGCCTGGCGGCACAGGAAGCGGGTGCCGACAGAGTTGAGTTGTGTGCTGCGATGTACGATGGAGGAACAACGCCTTCGCCGGGAACGATACGTTTGGCGAGGGAATTGTTGAATATCGAGCTGTATGTAATGATCCGTCCCCGGGGAGGTGATTTTTTATATACGGAATTAGAGTATCGGCAAATGAAAGCAGATTTGTTGTTTGCCAAAAGTTGTGGGGCCGATGGCGTGGTTATCGGTTTGCTGGACGAAAATGGCCGGGTGGATGTGGCACGTACGCGGGTGTTGGTGGAGTTGGCGGCTCCGATGAAAGTGACCTTTCACCGGGCTTTCGATATGACTGTAGATTACCACCGTGCTTTGGAGGATGTAATCCGGGCGGGCTGTTACCGGATACTGACTTCCGGACAGAGAAATACGGCTGTTGAAGGAATGGAGGTATTGCGGGAATTAGTACGGGAAAATGCCGGGCGTATCCGGATTATGGCAGGAAGCGGTGTAGGGAGCGGTAATGCGCTTTCGCTGGCAGCCACCGGAATAGACGCTCTTCATCTCAGTGGCAAAAATAGCCGGGATAGCCGGATGAAATACCGGAATTCGGTGGTTTTTATGGGAGGTGTTCCGGGAATACCGGAATATGAAATCGTTTATAGCGACCGGGAAAAGATTGCCGGGGTGGTAGAATTATTCAAATAAGATTTTTAATATGAATGTATCTTTCATAAAAAACGTATTGATGATGCTGTTGGTGGGAGGGATGCTGGCAGGTTGTAAAGGCTCGTTCATCGATGAGGAAATAAAAATGGTCCGGCAGGGTGAGGGAGTGATGCGTTTATTGACGGTGGAACAGCCCCCGGAAGAGGCTTTTTTGCGGCAGAAAGCAAGGCCGTTAAAGGCGACCGACGGAATGTCCGAAACTTACCAATTGCTGAAGAAGAGAATGCTTGCCACCGTGACCGACACGGCCAATCCCGGCGTGGGGATCGCTGCCCCGCAGGTAGGGGTTAGTTGCCGGTTGATCGCTGTGCAGCGATTCGATAAAGAGGGGGAACCTTTCGAATTTTATCTCAATCCTAAAATCATTCGCTATTCCGATGAAAAAGTATGCGGGCCGGAAGGGTGTTTGTCGATTCCGGATGTCGTGGATAGCGTTTGGCGTGCAAGGGAAATCGTGATCAGCTACAAAGAAGACCCGTGGGTGGAGAGCAGAACGGAGGTTTCTGCCACAGGGATTCATAAGTCTATAAAAGTAAAGCAAAATTTTTCTTCTAAAAAAGAGACGATCCGGGGATTCACGGCTGTGATTTTTCAGCATGAAATCGATCATTTAGACGGAATCCTTTTTACCGACCGGGTAAAGGATAAAAAATAAAGGTTTCATTTTTAAATTCCGATAGTTTTTATAACTTGCATAAAAGTCATGGGCTACGCTGGGTGTACGGGGTTGCCTGCTAAGAAATACAAGTTATGAAAACAGGAAGAACATTCGTAGAAAAAGTATTGAATGCCGGTGCCGGAAGTATTGTATATTGTGAGCCGGATATTATTTTGAGCCACGATAATTCGGCACGTATCCGTAAATTGTTTGAAAATATCGGAGGGAAAGATGTATTGCATCCCGAAAAGCTGGTCGTGGTGTTAGACCGGAAAATGACCGGGACGACCGATGAGCTGATCCGTGATTACAATTCTATCCATAATTTTATGGAAGAGCAACGGGTGGAGCGATTTTTCGCTTGCGACAAAGGGATTTGCCACCAGGTATTGACCGGTTATCTGAAACAGGGGATGTTAGTCACCGGCAGCGATAGCCATACTTGTACGGCCGGAGCTTTTAATTGCCTGGCTACCGGATTGAATAAGACGGAAACCGCAATGCTTTGGAAAACCGGGAAAATGTGGTTCCGGGTTCCCGAAACGATAAAAATCACCTTAAAAAATAAGTTACGCGAAGGGGTCTATGCCAAAGACCTTGCTTTATGGATCATGGGGATGCTGCGCGATGAGCGGGTGGCTTACCGGGCTTTGGAGTATCATGGGGAAGGAGTGCATTCGCTATCTATTGCTGACCGTATGACGATTGCCAATGTATCGGCTGAAATCGGTGTGAAAAACTCGGTTTTCCCTCCTGACGATACTTTGGCAGACCATTTTAAAGACTATGCGGTGCAAGGAGTGTGGGCGGATGAAAATGCAGTGTATTCCCGGGAATTTGAGATCGACCTGGCAGAAGTGATGCCTTTGGCGATGGCTGCCATTCCGGAAGATGGAGTAAAAAGTGTAGAGGAATGGGGAAAATTGAAAATACAGCAGGGATTGATCGGGGCGTGTGCCAGCGGACGCCTCGAAGATTTAAGGGTTGTTGCCCGTATCCTGGACGGGAAACAGATCGCTCCGGGATTCCAGCTATCGATCGTTCCCGCCTCGCGTGCGATTTATTTGCAGGCGATAGAGGAAGGTCTGATCGATACTCTGGTGAAAGCCGGAGCTTCGATATTGGGAGCCAGTTGCGGGCCTTGTTTAGGAAGCAGCCACATGATTTTAGCGGATACCCGGCGTTTTATTTCTACTACCAATAGTAATTCCATGCAGCGGATGTCGGCTATCGGTGTCGAAAAGTTCATTGCTTCTCCGGCTACCGTGGCGATGACGGCTTTGACGGGAGAACTCGCTTCCGAATTGGATTATCCGGAAATATTTCCTTATGAGGTAATGCCGGTCGTGGAAACGGTGATCGAAGAATACGACGATCGTTTATCGCGGAGGGTGTGGAATTATGCCGATGTGGACGATATTTTGTGTGAACAATTGTTTCCCGAACATTGGACTTATCGTATATCGATAGAGAAGGCGGCGGATATGCTCCCTCACTTACTGGAAGGGCTGGACGATCGTTTTGCCGGTTTGGTAAAGCCGGGAGATATTATATTGGCAGGAGAGAACTTCGGACGGGGAAAGCTGATCAAACATTCGGCAGTAGGATTGGTAAAAGCGGGAGTGAAAGCGGTGATCACCAAGTCGGTGTGCCGTAATTTCTTCCGGATGGCGGCAAACCACGGGTTGCTGGTGTTGATTATTCCGGCTTTGGTGGATCGCTACCGAATGGGGGATCTGGTTCGGGTTTGCCCGGAGGAAGGGTATGTGCTTTTAAATGAAGAAAAATATTCTTTACCCAAGATACATCCCGATTTTTGGAAGATGATAGAGGACGGAGGCATTTAAATCGGGAGCGGAGTGCTGAAATTTATTTTAAAGGAACGGATCCGGTATGACACCGGATCCGTTCCTTTTTGATTTGTTTTATCCTGTCGTTTTGTCATGTCGATCCGGCTGGCATAACATTTGTGTAGAAGTTAGCGTAAATCGAAATTAGTAACTAAAAAATATAATGTTATGGCAACAGGAAAAATAGGGGTATCCACACAGGATTTATTTCCGATTATTAAGAAATTTCTTTATTCCGACCACGATATATTTTTGAGAGAGATCGTGTCGAACGCTGTGGACGCTACACAGAAACTAAAAGTTCTCGCTTCTACGGGAGAGTTTAAAGGGGATGTTTCCAATCTCCGGGTACGGGTGAAGGCTGACAAAGCGGCAGGTACGCTTACTGTTTCCGACAGCGGTATCGGTATGACGCAGGAGGAGATTGAAAAATATATCAATCAGATCGCTTTTTCGGGAGCCGAGGAATTTCTCAATAAGCATAAAGACGATGCTGCAACTATTATCGGACATTTCGGATTAGGGTTTTATTCGGCTTTCATGGTGAGCGATAAGGTGGAGATCGTCACCAAGTCTTATAAAGAAGGGGCTCAGGCTGTGAAATGGACTTGTGAGGGGGAAACCGAATATACTCTTGAAAATACGGAACGCGAAGAGCGCGGAACGGATATTATCATGTATATCAACGAGGAAGAGAAAGATTTTCTCGAAGATAACAAGATACAGGAGTTATTGACAAAATATTGTAAATTCCTGCCGATCGAGATTGTTTTCGGGAAGAAGAAAGAATGGAAAGACGGGCAGTATGTAGATACGGACGAAGATAATGTGATCAACGATACGAATCCGGCATGGACACGCAAGCCGGCAGACCTGAAAGAAGAAGATTATGAAAAATTCTACCAGGAACTTTATCCGATGGCACAGCCTCCTTTGTTCCATATTCACATGAATGTGGATTATCCGTTTAACCTGACCGGTATTCTTTATTTCCCGAAGATCGATAATAAGTTCGAGATTCAAAAAAATAAAATACAGTTGTATAGCAATCAGGTATATGTGACCGATTCGGTGGAAGGTATCGTGCCCGAATACCTGACCTTATTGCACGGGGTGATCGATTCGCCGGACATTCCGTTGAATGTTTCCCGTTCTTATCTGCAAAGCGACCGGAATGTGAAGAAAATATCCAACCACATTACTAAAAAAGTGGCGGATAGCCTGACGGATATTTTCAAAAACGACCGGGAGGATTATGAAAAGAAATGGGACGACTTGAAGATCTTTATTCAATACGGTATGCTGACCGATGAAAAGTTTGCCGAACGGGCTAACAGTATCGTATTGTTGAAGAATACCGATGGAAAATACTTTACGCTGGAAGAATATGAAAATTTGGTGAAAGCGAATCAGACGGATAAAGACAATAATATCGTGTATCTGTATGCGACGGATGTACAGGAGCAATATACTTATATTGAAACGGCGAAAGCCAAAGGATACGATGTCTTATTGATGGACGGGCAGCTGGATACGCATTTCATTAACTATATCGAGCAAAAGAATGCCAATCACAAGCTGTTGCGGGTAGATTCGGATGTGGTCGATAAACTGATCCCGAAGGCCGATGCGAAAATGACGGAATGGAGCGAGGCGGAACAGGGTGAAATCCGGGATGTCTTCAATGCCCAGCTACCGAAAGAGGGTGGAATGTATATGGTAAACTTCGAAGCTTTGGGCGAATCCTCCGATCCGGTGGTGGTTACCCGTTCCGAATTTATGCGCCGTATGAAAGAAATGTCCGCCATGAACCCCGGCATGGGATTTTATGGAGCGATGGGCGATCAATATACGCTGGTAGTCAATACAGACCATAAGCTGGTAAGAGACGTGCTAAAGGACGAACAGCAGCAGATGAAGGATAAGCTGGAGCCGATCGATTTTGAAATTAAGGAAAACGAGAGTAAGATCACCGAGATCGATGAATTGAATAAGGACAAAAAAGCCGACGAAATTCCTCAGGTGGATAAAGACCGTAAGAAAGAACATTCGGATAAGATCGACGAATTGAAAAAACAAAAACAATCGTTGTTAGAAGAATATGGAAAAGGAAATAAGATCGTAGGACAATTGATCGATCTGGCCCTGCTGGCGAATGGGTTGCTGAAAGGCGAGGCATTGAACCGCTTTGTCAAGAGAAGTGTCGAGTTGATAAAATAATTCACGGAGGTGAATGTGGGGATAGCTGCCGGAAAATTTTCCGGCAGCTATTTATTTATGCCGGGATGAAGCTTTTAGTGTGAGAATGTTTTTGCGAAAGCGTCAAGGGGATGATAGGCCGGTAATACTTTACCTTTCCTGCCGGTTCGCTTTTAGAGTTGTTATAAATGTGGGATAAAATGACATCATATCCAAACTTTGTAATTGAAAAAAATTAACTTTGCGAATCATTGAACTTTATGTAAGACGTAACGTTATATAAAGTGGAAAGAAAGGCAGTTGAAACGCTGCTATTTGGGAATTGTAAAGTGGAAAATCGTTTATGAAGTATATAGGAGCACATGTCAGTATTGCCGGGGGCGTAGAGAATGCTCCGGTGAATGCACGGAAAATCGGAGCGAAGGCTTTTGCCTTATTCACGAAAAACCAGCGGCAATGGAGTGCTGCCCCTTTAACCTCAGAAAGCATAGAGTTGTTCAAGCAACGCTGTGAGGAATACGGTTATGAGGCAAAACATATTTTGCCGCACGATAGTTATTTGATCAATCTTGGAAATCCTGAAAAGGAAGCCTTGGAAAAGTCGAGAGCCGCTTTTTTAGACGAGATGCAGCGTTGCGAGCAGTTGGGGCTGGACCGTTTGAATTTTCATCCGGGCAGTTCCCTGAAAAAGGTGAGCGACGAAGAGTGTTTGCGTACCATTGCCGAATCGATCAATATCACATTGGATAAAACGCAGGGCGTATGTGCGGTGATCGAAAACACCGCCGGGCAAGGCTCTAATCTGGGATATTCTTTCGAGCAGATCGCTTATATTATCGACCGGGTGGAAGACAAAAGCCGGGTTGGAGTGTGTATAGATACCTGCCACGCTTTTGCTGCCGGATACGATTTGAAGAGCGAAAGCGGATTTCAGGAGACTTTCGAGCATTTTGAAGAGGTGATCGGTTTTAAATACCTGAAAGGTATGCACCTGAACGATTCGAAAAAAGGAGTCGGCTCGCATGTCGATCGGCATGAAGACATCGGCAGGGGAGAATTGGGGATTGCTCCTTTTCGGATGCTGATGCACGATAAGCGTTTCGACGATCTTCCTTTGGTGCTCGAAACTCCGGACGAAGACCGTTGGGCGGAGGAAATCGGAATGTTGTACACTTTGTAAGAAAAAGGATGTCGGAACAGAGCGTTTCGGTATTCTCAATATAAGATGATTTATGATGAAAATCGGTCTGTTATCAGACACTCACGGCTGGCTTGACCCGAAATTGGTCGAGTTCTTTAAAGATTGCGATGAAGTTTGGCATTGCGGTGATATAGGGGATGTACAGGTGGCCGAAAAACTGGCGATAGATTTTAATTTCCGGGCTGTTTATGGGAATATAGACGGAGGTGTGTTACGGCAGATGTTTCCGGAGACCCAGATTTTTATGTGTGAGGGGGTGAAAGTGGTCATGACACACATCGGAGGCTATCCGGGACATTACGACCCGCGTATCCGGCCCTTATTGCTGCGCGAACAGCCGCGCCTGTTTGTATGCGGACATTCGCATATCGCCAAAGTGATGTTCGATAAAAAATTGAACTGCCTCCATATCAATCCGGGGGCTGCGGGGAAATACGGTTTCCATAAGGTGAGGACAGCCGTACGCTTTGTTCTGGAAAAAGGGGATATCCGGGATCTGGAACTGGTGGAATATGAAAAGGGAAATTAAGATCACAAAAAAGAGAAAGAAGAAAAAATCGTATAACGTGCCGCTATGCGGCAGATAATATATTAGGAAATGAAGAAGATTTTGATTGTGGGAATCGCTTTGCTGCTGGCAGGCGTTCAATCTTTCCGCTCGACGGCACAGATCAGGGAAAATCAGGTAAAAGAGCAAACCGTCAAATATCAGCGTCTCATGGCATTGATCGATGCTTTTTATGTGGATACGGTGAATTTGCAGAAGCTGACAGAGGATGCGATTATAAAAGTGCTGGCCGATCTCGATCCCCATTCGGTATATATTACCAAAGAAGAAGTGGACGAGATGAACGAGCCTTTGGAAGGTGGATTTTATGGGATTGGAATACAGTTTAATATATCGAAGGATACTTTGCGGGTTGTTTCCGTTGTTCCCGGAGGACCTTCGGAGAAAGTGGGATTATTGGCCGGTGATAAAATCGTTGCTGTCGATGGTGAGAATATTGCCGGGGTAAAACTGTCTAACACCGAGGTCAGGAAGAAATTGAAAGGTGAAAAGGGGACGGCTGTAAATGTAGAGGTGCTCCGTAAGAATGATAAGATGGATTTTAAGATCATCCGGGATAAAATTCCAATTTATAGTGTGGACGCCGCTTATATGCTCGATAAAACGACCGGTTATATTAAGATTTCCCGTTTTGCTGCGACAACCATAGAAGAGTTTGAAGCTGCCGTCAAGAAATTGCAGGCACAGGGAATGAAAGATATGATTCTCGACCTGCAAAGGGACGGAGGCGGTTATATGGGGGCTGCTATCGGGGTTAGCGATAATTTGCTCGATGCTAAAAAACTGATTGTATATACCGACGGACTTTCTTCCGGACGGCGCGAAGAATATTCTACGGCGTCGGGCTTGTTCAAGGATGGACGGGTCGTGGTGCTGATCGATGAAAATTCGGCCTCTGCCAGCGAGATCGTTTCGGGGGCTATCCAGGATTGGGACAGAGGACTGATCGTTGGCCGCCGCTCGTTCGGTAAAGGTTTGGTGCAGCGTCAATTGCCATTGACCGACGGCTCCATGGTACGCCTGACGATTTCACATTATTACACTCCTTCCGGGCGTTGTATTCAGAAACCTTATAAGGGAGTGGATTACCGGGGCGAGTTGTATGACCGTTACGAACGGGGTGAGATGATCAATGCCGACAGTATTTCGGTGAACGATACGGTTAAATATTATACTAAAGTTAAAAATAGAGTGGTTTACGGTGGCGGAGGGATTATTCCCGATGTTTTTGTGCCGCTGGATACAACGATAAGCTATTTATATTTGAATCGTTTGGCTGCCAAGAATGTGATCGGTGAATATTTGATGAATTATATCGATAAGAACCGGGAACAGTTAAAAAAGAAATATCCGAAATTTGAAAAATTCAAAGAGGAGTTTGTCGTCAGCGATGCGATGATCGACGATATTGTGAAAGCAGGAACGGAAGCCGGAGTGGAGAAGGATGAAAAATGGCTGGAGAAACTGATGCCCTCCTTCAAAATGCACATTAAAGCTTTGATAGCCCGTGATATTTGGGATATGAACGAAATGTACCAGATTATGAATCAGGACGACGCTATTCTGAACCGGGGTTGGCAGACCTTGAAAGACGGTACTTATGATAAAATATTGGCACCGGAAAAATAAATGCTTCCGGTAGCATGAGCAGGGAGAGACAGTAAGTCCCGGATGTGTTTAACCGGAAGAGGTGTTGTAGTTTGTTAATAATAAAGTGCATTTTGATTTTCAAAATGCACTTTATTATTATAATTCATTGCCTGAATCCTTTCCGGGTCAGTATTTCGGGATAAGCTAAAAAACGGGGGAGGTATTCCGGCCGGTTGGCGCGTGCCGGGCAAATATCGATACCGCCCCGCCGGGTATATAAGCAACATACGCTAAGGATTTCAGGCTGGAAGAGGTCGGTCAGCCTTTTGAACATCATTTCACAGATTTCTTCATGAAAATGATTCTCATTGCGAAGCGATACAATATACTTTAATAACGCCCCGGCATCGGGCAGGCGTTGGGCCCGGATATGAATATACACACTTCCCCAGTCGGGCTGGTTCGTGATTTTACAGTTGCTTTTCAGTAAATGGCTGCCTGCTTTCAGTTCCCCCGGAGTGGTTCCGGCGTTTTCTGTCAGTAGTTCCGGTTCTTCCCGGTAAACGGAGAAAGAAACGTTTTCCGGGTTCACGATTTCTTCCAGAATCCGGTAATCGCTAAAATCGAACGGCTCTGTTTCTGGGATGCTTTCAAAGAAACCGACCTGCACTTCCGTGTTCAGTAACCGGCTCAGGTCCTTTTTTACCGTACGGGTAAAGGCGGCAATGGCCTGCGGGCGCGTAGTTCCCTGCTTTTCCATGTTGAACGAGGCAAGGTATAGTTTCAGCGATTTACTCTCTACGATGCAGGGACTGGTGGCCGGATATACAATTTTCAATATACCGGTAACAGGCATGCCGTTGCCGAGCAGAAAACCGGTTTCGTAAGCATGCCAGCTATCGTAACCGCAGAAAAGTTCTTCCGCTTTTTCAATGTTGTATATTTTCCGGTTTATGGCTCTGGGGACTCCGACCAGAATATCCGGACAATAAGTTTTGGGATAGTCTATCCGTTTTCCTAATAATTTATCTTCCTGCATATCGATAGGGATACAAAAATCCCGGAAACAAAGCACTAACCTTGTTTCCGGGATCGGATATTTAGAAATTCTGCATATTATACAATTTGGTATAAATGCCGTTTAATCGAAGTAACTCGTCGTGCGTTCCCTGTTCTACGATTTCCCCTTCGTGGAATACACAGATCATATCGGCATTTTTGATGGTCGATAACCGGTGTGCCACCACCAGAGAAGTACGGTTTTTCATCAGGTTATCGAGAGCGTCCTGTACCAGTTTTTCCGATTCGGTATCCAGGGCCGAAGTCGCTTCGTCGAGAATCATAATCGGGGGGTTTTTCAGGACGGCCCTTGCAATACTCAGGCGTTGGCGCTGGCCTCCGCTCAATTTGCTGCCCCGGTCGCCGATAATCGTCTGATAACCGTTTTCGGCATTGACAATAAAATCGTGTGCATTGGCGATCTTAGCTGCGGCTTCCACCTGTTCCTGTGTGGCGTTTTCCACCCCGAATGCAATATTGTTGTAAATCGTATCGTTGAACAGGATCGGGTCCTGGTTTACGTTGCCCATGAGTTCCCGTAAATCGTAGAACGACATATCCCGGATGTCGATTCCGTCAATGGTGATGCTTCCTCCCTGAACGTCATAAAAACGGGGGAGAAGATCGACGAAGGTACTTTTTCCCGATCCGGATTGTCCGACCAATGCTACCATCCGGCCTTTCGGAACAGTAACATTCACCTTTTTCAAAACCTGCTTGCTCTCATTATAGGAAAAATCCACATTCTTATATTCGATCCGGTCTTTAAAATCGTGGATGATCGTAGGCTTTTCGGGTTCTTTGATCGAAGCTTCGGCTTTCAGCACATCATCTATACGATCCATAGCCGCCAGTCCCTTTTGAATGCTGTAAAAAGCATTGGTGAAGTTTTTCGCCGGGTTGATGATCGAGTAAAACAGGGCGATGTAAGCGATAAAGTCTTCGGCGGTCAAACTGCCGGAGTGATTCAGAATCAGCGTTCCCCCGAACCATAACACAATTACGATGACGATCGTTCCTAAAAACTCGCTCATCGGATGGGCCAGTGAACGGCGGCGCATCAGGCGGTTTTGAATGCGGCGGTAGTCTTCTACTTCTTCCGTGAATTTTTCATCTACTTTTCTTTCTGCATTGAAAGCTTTAACGATCCTTAGTCCCGAGAGGGTTTCTTCCATAACAGACAGAATCACGCCCATCTTATTCTGTCCCTCGCGGGAATGCCGTTTCAGATTTTTACCAACCCGTCCGATCAGACCTCCCATAACCGGTAGAAGGATCAGGGCGAATAAGGTCAGCTCCCAGCTCATCATCAGCATGCTGCCCAGATAGACCATGATCAGGATCGGGCTTTGAAAGAACATGTCTAACGAGTTCATGATCGATTCTTCCACTTCCTGCACATCGCTGGTCATACGGGAGATGATATCTCCTTTCTTTTCTTCCGAGAAAAAGGGAAGGGGAAGCGATAGGATTTTTTTATAAATCTTTTTGCGGATATCCCGTACTACTCCGTTCCGGATGTAGATCGTTTCATAAGAGGCCAGATAGGCGAAACCGGTTTTTAAAGCCGTGGCTAAAATAGCGAATACACCGATGAATATCAACGTATTCGAAGCTCCGTAAAGGTACTTGAAAGAAGTGATATAATAGAAGAAGGTGTCTTTGATTGCTGCAAAACTGAATTCAAAGGGTATTTTTTCCGTCACTTCGGCACTCGTACCGAACAATATTCCCATGATCGGAGAAAGCATGGCAATGGCGGTAGCTCCGAACAATGCCTGCAACAGGTTGAAAAGAATACTTCTGATCACCCTGAATTTGTAAGGAGGGATAAACCTTTTTAAAATAACAATAAAATCGCGCATAGTGTGTTATTAACGGAATACAAGGTTTCACGAATTTACGGAACGTGAAAACCTTGTATTTCCCAATTTATATAGAAGGCTTTCGTCTTTAAATTCCAGTGTAATTCGATGGGGTGATCTCTTTCAGCCTGGCTTTTACCGTGTCGGAGATTTCCAGCGTATCGATAAATTCGGCGATCGACTCCTGGGTTATTTTGCTGTTGGTGCGGGTCAGGGCTTTCAACGTTTCGTAAGGATTGGGATAGCCTTCCCGGCGTAACACGGTTTGAATGGCTTCGGCTACCACCGCCCAATTTCTCTCCAGGTCTTTTTCAATAGCTTCTTTGTTGATGATCAGTTTATTCAATCCTTTTAGAGTGGATAGGATAGCAATGATCGTATGTGCCAAAGGTACACCGATGTTACGTAAAACCGTAGAATCGGTTAAATCTCTTTGCAGGCGCGAGATGGGTAATTTGTTGCTTAGGTGTTCGAATACGGCATTTGCAATCCCTAAGTTACCTTCCGAGTTCTCAAAGTCGATCGGATTCACTTTGTGGGGCATTGCCGACGAGCCCACTTCGCCCGCTTTGATCTTTTGCTTGAAATAGGTCATCGAAATATAAGTCCAGAAATCCCGGTCGAGGTCGATCAGGATCGTGTTGATCCGGCGTAAATTATCGAATAAGGCGGCAAAGTTGTCGTAATTGGAAATCTGGGTAGTATAGGTTTCCCGTTCGATTTTCAGTTTCTGGGTTAAGAACCGGTTTCCGAATTCTGCCCAATCGAACTGAGGATATGCTACATGGTGGGCATTGAAATTTCCCGTAGCTCCGCCGAATTTCCCGGAAATAGCCACTTTCTTCAATAATTCCAATTGGCGGCTCAGGCGATAGACGAATACTTTCAATTCCTTACCGAGGCGGGTGGGAGAAGCGGGCTGCCCATGAGTTTTGGCGAGCATAGCCACGTCTTTCCATTCATCGGATAACTCTTCCAGTTTGGCAATCAGGCTGTCGATCAGCGGATAGTACACATCGTGTACGGCATCCCGGAAAGAACAGGGAATCGCGGTATTGTTGATGTCCTGCGAAGTCAGCCCGAAATGGATAAATTCTTTATAATCGTGCAGATTCAGGGCATCGAATTTTTCTTTGATAAAATATTCTACGGCTTTTACGTCGTGATTGGTTATCTTTTCAATGTCTTTTATCTTTTGGGCGTCCTCTGTCGTAAAATTCCGGTAAATTTCACGGAGCGGTTCGAATAAAGCGTGGTCGAAACCTGTCAACTGGGGCAAAGGCAGTTCGCACAGGGATATAAAATATTCAACTTCTACTGTCACACGGTAGCGGATCAATGCACTTTCTGAAAAATAATTAGCCAGGTTTTCTACTTTGTCCCGATATCTTCCGTCGATCGGTGAAATTGCTGTTAGTGGTTGCATAACTGTATCTTAGATTTATTAGATTAAGCGTTTCATTTTTAAGAAGCAGCACAAAATTAAAAAAAAAATCCGAACACGGCAGGACAGGTGATGAAAAGTCCTAAAATCAAAGTATTTTAGCATCAATTAATAAAATTGAAAATATTGGATGCCGGGATAAAAAATCTTGCTATATTGTAGGTGTCGGGCATACTCTTTGCCATCGAATGTTTAATATTGTCTTAATTTGTTAAGCTATGAATTTTAGGATCGACAGTTGTCTCTTGTTTCTATTCTTATGGATGGGCATATTCCCGGAAGCAAAGGCTCAGAAGCCGACCGAGTTACCGGATACACTTTATTTGTATGTCACCGACCGGGTGGCGAATCCTCTTTTCGGTGTGCATATTATGTTGCAGCCCGAAGGAAGGTTATTGGCAACGACGGATGTGTCCGGACATAGCCGGATCGTAGTGAAAGGATTGGATGAAAATGCCAGATTGCAATTCAGCAGTATCGGTTATAAAAAGCAGGAATTTACCCTAAGCCGCTTAAGGAAGATGAAAGAGATTCCTTTGGAAACCGAGGAGATCGATCTGGATGAGGTGGTTGTGAAAGGAATGAAGACCAAAGAGCTGATGAAGGAGGCGAAATCGAATAACAAGCGCAGTAAACGGAAAGAATTCGTCGATTATTACGAGCGTTATTATGGGAACGGCCAATATATGAAAGTCACCGAATGTTTTGGCAGGGCGGTGGAATTCAGGCGGGAATACGGCTGTTTTCTGACCACGGGTAATATCAAGCGCGTCGATTATTATGACGAAACCATAAATAGTCTGGACGATCTGGAAGACACTCCAACCTTGCAACGTAGGTTAGACGGGGGAAGAATGCCCGATCCCGACCAAAAGATTTTTTTAGAAGAGGCTGAGCGGATGTTAGGAAGTGAAGCCGGAAATATTTATGAACGATCTTACCGGATGGATCTCGAGGCTGTATTCGACCGGGTGTTGGAACGGGAGGATGTTTCAAAGCATTTTAAGGCTGAAATTTTGAAGTACAGGACATATACCGATGTATTCGGGAAATATGATATGCTGTACGATTTTTCGTTTGTGCCTGCCTATGTGCAGCGTAGTGTGCCGCTCGACGGACTGGCGGAAGACACTTTGCCTATTGCCTACAATAAGAATTTCGATTCGGGAAGTAACAAGCTGTTTACAATTATGCGGTGCATATACCTGTATGCCCCTGTTTTCTCTCCTGCTTCGAATTTCAGGTTTCAGCCTTCCGATAAGGCGACGGACGATTGCTATGCGATAGATTTTGTGACGGAACCCAAAAAATATCCCCGTGCCACTTCGATGCTTAGTAAAGGATGTTTGTGGATCGACCGGGAAACCCGCCATTTAAAAAAGATGCAGTTCGATTTTTGTTACTATCACCTTTACCGGCTGGCTAAGATGTCCACGGCCTGGCCGCCTTTCGAAACGGCTGTGATAGCGGAATTCGATTACGATGAAAACAAGGTGTGTTATATCAAATCATGTAAATCGATCACGTATTGGACAGCGGAGAAAAAAGAAGGGAGAGAAAAAAACATACTCCCGGTGGAATCTCCGTCGAGGGTATTGCCGGCGGAAGTGCATTTACGGGAAATAGAAGGTTTTAAAGTTTATTCATTTAATGAAATACCCCGGGAATTGCAAACGCAGGAGATGGGAAAGATCGCTCGGGCTGCTTCCCGGAATCCGGGAGGGGAGTATGAACGGCAGGTTTTCGATAGTTTGGAATTTTTGTGGGATTGCCGGAAATCTATTTTAGAAATGAATCAATACAAGCCTATCCAGGAACAATTCCGGCAAAATTCCGGTAAAAGTTATTATCAGGTTGGAGGAGAATTTTTTAATTTGGAGGAATCGAAGGAAGCAAGGGAAAAAATATTAAACTTGTTCTTTTACAATAAACCTCAGGAATGAGTTATATTAGGAAAAGATGAACGTTTTCAATGGATTTTTTACAGGAATCGGAGCCTACGGTGAGGCTGCCGGTATTTTGTTCAGCCGTAAATTCTGGTGGTTCTGGCTGTTTCCTGTGGTTATTTTACTGCTGCTGTTTATCGGTGGCAATGTATTGGTTTCCTGGGGCGGGGATTCGCTTTATCATGTGGTGGAAAGTAAGATCGCAGCCTGGGTACAGGGAATCTCCTGGTTGCAATGGGCGGACCGTGCGGCGGGTATCCTGATCAAGGTGGTGCTGAGGATTCTCTATTTTTTCCTGTTCGTGGTATTCGGCGGTTATGTGGTGCTGATCGTGATGTCTCCGGTGTATTCTTGGTTGTCGGAAAGAACGGAGGCACATTTGACCGGGAAGGAATATCCTTTCAGCATGAGGCAATTATTGTGGGAAGTGTTTCGGGGTATTTTGGTGGCTTTGCGGAATTTATTCTTTCAGCTGTTTATTTCCGTCGTGCTTTTCTTTTGTTCGTTCATTCCGTTGGCGGGGCTTTTAGTGCCGTTTGTGATTTTTTTCTTTTCGGCTTATTTTTATGGCTTTTCTTTTGTGGATTATGTGATCGAACGGAAGAAATTCAATGTGCGTGAAAGTGTCAGGTATGTGAATAAAAATGCCGGACTGGTAACCGGGATAGGGAGCGTATTCGCCTTGTCGCTGATGATACCCTGGGCGAGTATCGTAGTATGTAGTTTTGTCTCTTTGTGGTCGGTTGTAGCTGCTACCGTTGCGATCAACCGGGCAGAAGAGAAGAGGCAGAACGGGCAAGTGATGAGAGGTTGAGCGTTTGTGTCGGTTTCTTTTAGTATCAATTTACTGTTATTTTAGAATATGAGAAGACTCATCTTATTTTTAATTTTTGGAGGGATTTTTTTTGCAGCACAGGCCGTGGAACGGCAAAACGTGGTCTATAAAGTGGATATCAAGGATGAGATCGGCCCGGAGGTGTGGCGTTTGGTGCGGAAATCTTTCGACCGGGCAGAGGAGGAGAACGCCAAATATATTTTGATCCACATGAATACCTACGGCGGGATGGTGGTTTATGCCGATTCCCTGCGAAGCCTTATTCTGAATAGTAAAAAGCCGGTATGGGTATTTATCGATAACAATGCTGCCTCTGCCGGAGCATTGATTGCGATTGCCTGTGACCGGATTTATATGCGTGAAGGAGCCAATATCGGGGCTGCTACGGTGGTGAACCAGAGCGGGAAAGCTATGCCCGATAAATACCAGTCGTACATGCGTTCGATGATCCGGGCTACGGCACAGGCACAGGGCAGGGATACGATTGTCCGGGGCAGGGATACGGTATATCGGTGGAAACGCGATCCGCACATTGCCGAAGCTATGGTGGACGAGTCTATTTATATCAAAGGGGTTTCCGATAGCGGAAAGATTGTAACTTTTACTCCTGCCGAAGCTATGCAGCATGGTTTTTGCGACGGTATTGCCGGAAGTGTGGAGGATGTATTGGCCCGGGAACAGGTGAGCAATTACGTTATCGAAAGTTACACACCTTCGGCTATGGATAGGGTGATCGGTTTTCTGATCAATCCGATCGTGCAGGGGTTATTGATTATGTTGATTGTGGGAGGTATCTACTTTGAATTGCAGACTCCGGGTGTCGGATTTCCGCTCATAGCCGCTTTGACAGGGTGTTTATTGTATTTTGCTCCGCTTTATTTGGAAGGTTTGGCCGGATATTGGGAAATTATCGTATTTATTATAGGAGTCGTGTTGCTTTTGTTGGAAATCTTTGTGATTCCGGGTTTCGGCATTACCGGAATATCCGGGATTATTTTAATCGTAACGGCTTTGGTATTTGCCGGGATAGATCAGGTGTCGTTCGAGTTTGCGGGCGACTTTGTGCAGGCGCTTGTCCGCTCGTTGTTTTTGGTGGTGAGCAGTGCCGTGATTGCGCTTTTTTTGAGTATGTGGCTGGGAGCGAAATTTCTGGGGTCTAAGCGTTGGGCTTTCGCCCTTCATGCCGAACAGCGTCCGGAGGAAGGATATGTGGGAGTGGATATGCAGGGACGACAGGAAATCGGAAAAACAGGTTGTACCGTTACCGATCTTCGCCCTGCCGGAAAAGTCGAGATCGGGACAGAACTATTCGATGCCGTATCCCTTTTGGGGGATTATATCGAAAAGGGGAGTGAAGTCGTCGTAAAGAAATATCAGTCGGGGCAACTCTATGTAGTGAGGCGAAAAGAAGAAAAATAATACGTTGAGAAATTATAATTCCGCTAAAAGGATATATGGAAAAAGTTGCCTTCTGAAAGGCAACTTTTTATTTTATATTCAGGTATTGACCGTCCGGAACGAACGGGAACCTCTGTTTATGATCTGAAAATTCAGTATTGCAACAACATAGCGCCGCAGGAATAGCCTCCGCCGAAAACGGTCAGTCCCACTAAATCCCCGGCTTTAATCTTGTCCAGGTTTTCAGAGAGAGAAATGGCACAACTGGGGCAGCCTGTATTACCCCGGTTTTCGATGTTCGTTAGAAAACGTTCTTCCGGGATACCGGCCTGATGGGCGATATTGCGAATAATGCGTTGGTTAGCTTGGTGCGAGGATATATAATCCAAATCCTGTATCGTTTTCCCGGACGAAGCCGTGACATGTTCCAATGCTTCTACCATATAGTGACAGGCATTCATAAACACGTCCCGTCCTTCGGGCATTCCGATCCCTCCGTTCAATGGGCGTAAATAAACGGCTTCCGCCGCTTTCCCGATATGCCCTAATCCCTGTGTGTGAATGCTGATGATCTTTGCATCCCCGTTATGGAAATTTTCCGTGGAAATGAAAACGGCAACAGCTCCGTCTCCCCATAAATGCCCGGCTTGCGGGTCGGTTTCGTTCGCGTAGGCCGTATTGTGTTCCGAAGCGATCACGATGGCCCGGTGGGCTTTCCCCATGGCGAAATAGCCTTCGACCACTTCAACCGCATTGATAAACGAAGAGCAGGCGGAAGATACGCTTACGCATTTTGCATTTTCAATATGGTAACGGCGTTGCACCATGTGGGCGATTGTGGCGACTGTGTCGTAAGGAGAGTAAGTGGCTGCAACGATCAGATCTGCGGTTTCGATAGGATAAGGAAGATCGTTTACCGCTTTATCTACGGCTTTAATCGCCATCGTAGTCGTATTTTCATCTTTACCTGCTTTTCTCCTGCTTTTTATTCCTGTACGGGAAAAGATCCATTCATCATCCAGCCCGTTTACTTCTTTAAAATATGAATTGTGAACTATTTCTTCTGGTACGTAATGACTGATTTTATTGATATACAATTCCATAATATATATAAAATGTGATTTAGCTGCTAATTCAATTTGGCATTATTACAATAACCATGCCAGTGGATTTTATTAGCTTTTATTTCGTATTCCGTTAAATAATAAATCTACATATTCCCTCAGGGACTGATAATTTCTTTTCCGGTGCCCGATAATGATAAAAGGCTGTTCCAGACTTTTAAACATGATCAGCAGGGTTTGGGCAAAGGATTCAGGATCGTTGATATTGAAAATTCCTTTACTTTTTCCGTCCCGGATGATCTGTTCCAATAATTGCCGTTCTTTTATGTCGATTCCTTTTCGGAGCTGTTCCACCCGCAAACTATTGAAAATGAAATCGTACCGGATGTATTTATTCTGACGCACCAGATTGTCGATGACATTGAATCTGGCTAAAATGTACAATTTCAATTTTCTATCGGGCGGAAGTGCCGAATCGGCGGCCTTTTGCAATTTCTCATTAATGCTGTTTACATGGTCTTCAACGACATATTGGTAAATTTCTTCCTTGCTTTTAAAGTGCATATATAAGGTACGGCGACTCATTTTAGCGGCATTGGCTATGTCGTTCATCGTGGCTTTGTACACGCTCATTTCGGCAAAAAGAGACTTTGCGACACTAATGATTTTATTTTTAGTTCTGCTCAGTTTGGTTTTCATATCAGCTTGTAGGTGATGAGTAATAATAATTGCACACTTACAAAAAGATTGTGCAATTATAACTATTTTTTTGTTATAAGCAGCGCAAAGATAATTTTTTTTGAATAGGAAATACAATTTGACCGATAGAAGGGAAAGAGACCCCTGAATAATTATATAAAATTTAGGGGCATGAAATGACCTTGCATTACTCTCTGAAATTATGACAAAAATCATGTTTTTTTGCAAAACCTGATGATAACTTTGCGCGGAAATCCGAGAGGGGGATTTAGAGTTTATATTCAGGCTAAATAAATGGTGGTGTTGTCCTTTCGGAAAACGATTAAATTTTCCTTTCATGAATGTAATGAACGTTTCTTTTTATAAAGAAAAGATTTTTTCTGCCCGTTGGTTTCAAACCTATGCGACGCTTTTTTTAGGGGCAATGGTTATCGCTACCGGCTATACGTTTTTTATGACTCCTTATAAGATTGTTCCGGGAGGTATTTACGGTATTTCGACAATCCTTCATTACCAATTCGGTTTTCCGCTCGGTTTGGCAGCCCTGTGTTTTAATTTGCCGCTGAGCCTGTGGGGGATAAAAGTGCTGGGAAAGCAATTCGGAATTAAAACTTTTATTTGTTTTTTATTGGTGGCGATGTTTGCCGATGGTATGCCTCTTGTGTTGGAAGCTTGCGGACATCCGCATCCTCACGATCCTTTCCAGCTTCATGACGAGGTATTGCTTGCCAGTATATTCGGGGGTGTCGTGATGGGAATTGGGGCAGGATTGATCTTGAAAACCCGTTCTTCAAGCGGAGGAACGGATGTTTTGGCTTCGGTGCTGAATAAGATTACCCGTAAGCCTGTGGGGATGATGCAAATGATTGTGGATTCCCTTATCGTGATGTTGGGACTGGTGGTGTTCCAGGATTGGAAAGTGCCTTTTTATTCCTGGCTTTCTATTTTTTTAATGGGAAAGGTGATCGATATTGTTATTCAGGGATATTCCAGCGATAAGACTTTCTTTATCGTATCCGATAAGACGGAGGAAATCCGGCAGTTTATACTGGTGGAGCTTCACCGGGGAGGTTCGATCATTCCGGTGAACGGAATGTTTAACCGGACGGAGAAAGAGATGATTATGACGGTGATTAACCGGAGAGAGGTGGTGACTTTACAACGTGCTATTTATAAGATAGACCCGAATGCCTTTACAACGATACTGGACGCTAAAGAAATTATCGGGCAGGGGTTTAAAAAATTGGAATAGTCAATCGGGAATTGTTTTAAAACGAATGTTGCTTAAAATTTAGGCAACATTCGTTTTTTTGTAAGTGGTGATCGGTAAAATATCTATGACTTTATTCTTGTCCCGGACAAGTATATCCTCCAAAGTCTTCTTTCATAGAAAAGATTTTGAGTAATTGGCTTTTTTTCAGAGGTTTGGCTAAAAAATCGTTACAACCGGCTTCCATAGCCTGGGTTTTATCGGAATCGAAAGCATTTGCCGTCAATGCAATAATTAAAATTTCTGTATTGAATTGCCTGATTTTTCGAGTGGCTTCCAAACCGTCCATGACGGGCATTTTCATGTCCATAAGGACGAAGTCGAAATTTTCTTTACGGACTTTGTCCACGGCATCCGCACCGTTCGTTACACGGGTAAGGTGGTAATCTTTCAGTATATGTTGTACCAGCAGATAATTACTGTCGTTATCTTCTGCTATTAAAATTTTTAATTCTTTAGGGTCTGTCCCCTTTAAATGCTGTGGTTGTTTTAGGGGTGACAGACCGGTTGAATCGGCTGTGTCGTTCTGTATTTCGATCTCGCAGGGAATCCATGCCCAAAAGGTTGAACCTTTGCCGGGAGCTGAAGTGAAGCCGATCTCTCCGCCTGCGGCTTCTATAATAGCTCTGGAGATAGCTAAGCCGAGACCGGTGCCTTGTGCAAATTCGTTGAGTTTCTGAAATCGGCCGAATACCCTGCTTTGTAATTCCAAGGGAATACCGGCCCCCGAATCTTCCACGTAAAACCGGATTCCTCCGTTTTCAAGAGTGTATCCCATTTTGATATATCCTGAACTGGTACATTTCACGGCATTCGTGAGGAAATTCATCCAAACCTGTTTCAATCTGTTTCTGTCTAATAATATCCAGCATTCCGGCCCTGGATTCATCAGAAATTCTACATCAGTAGCGGTGATTTTGGGTTGGATCATGGTGTATAACTCGCTGCATACTTTGGCGAGGTTGAATTTTTCCCGTTTACGTTCCAGAATGCCCGATTCTATTTTGGAAAGATCGAGAATATCGTTAATTAGGCGCAGTAGTAATTCGTTGTTGGACTGGATAATATTTAGATATTCTTTTTTTTCTTCCGGATCGTCACAATTGGCCATGAGTTCGGAAAATCCAACAATAGCATTGAGGGGGGTACGAATTTCGTGACTCATGTTAGCAAGGAAGGCCGATTTAAGACGGTCGGAAAGTTCTGCTTTTTCCTTTAATTGCTTTAATTCCTGGGCTATCTTTTCCCATTTTGTGTTATTGAACTGTATTCCGGTATAGCGGGTCACTTGTCCCCTTTTGTCTTTTTCGGATTGTATTCCGGTAATTACATAAGTTTGCCATTCTTTATCCCATTTTGTTTTAGAACGGAATTTGAAATTGAAATCTTTGTCTGTTCCTGCAAACATATGGTCAAGGTATTTATTGATAGTCGCCAAATCGTCGGGATGAGTGCTGACCAGATATTCCTCGGGAGTGACCAGAGTGTCGGAGTCAAAGTTGTTTACAGGGGCATTAAAGGTTTTAAACAGCCTGGTTTTTACGTCGAAATCCCAGTATGACATACCGATTGTTTTAAACGTGAGTTCCATTTTATAATTCCTTTCTTTCAATTCTTCGTTCAGTTGGTGAAGTTTGGAAATATTTTGGCGGAAACCCGTAAACCGGACGATATGGCCTTGCTCGTCGTGTTCGAAAGGGACACCGATGATTTGGCAATATTGCCATGAATCGTCGTATTTTGTTTTTACCCGGCAAGTGAAGTTGATGGTCGTGTTTTGTCCCGATAACATGGTTTGTATAGCGTCGTTGAACACAGAACGGTCTTCCTGATGTATTGTATTTAAAAATTCCGGAACTGTAATCAATTTGTCGCTGGTATAATCATTGATAGGATCATTGTGCGATTCAAAATGTTGGGAACAAACGTCAAAATCCCAATGGACGATATTGCTGACCTGCATGGCCAGTTCGCGTTTCGTTGTCAGATCTTGTGCTTTTTTTGTCGTTTGTATTTTTTGTGTGACATCCATTTCTGTCCCGACAATCAGTAATTTTCCCAAATGTTCCGCAGACAGACGCATTCTGCTTTCATAATAGCGATATTGTTTTTCCTGTTCGTTATAATAACGGGAGGTAACGTTTCCGTATAGGATTTCTTTATTTACCAATTGTGAAAATACATGCAGCAGTTTAGGGCTGTCTTGCGGATGCATTTTACTTAACAGTTCTTCCAAGGTCATTGTATTTTTGACGATAGGATTACCGTACAGCGAACTGAATGTTTTTTTGTTTATATCATATACCCACGAGGACATGCTGGCTGCGTCCATAGCCAGTTCCAGATTTTTTTTGTTTTCTTCCGTACGAAATTCCGCTTCTTTTATAGAGGTCCCATTGTTGGCAAGTAACATGTGTCCGATAATGTTTTTTTCTTTATTCCATATCGTTACGACCTTCACTTCATAGATCATGGAATCCTGATTAATGCTCGGATAATATGAATTTTCATTAATACAGTTGAAATCATATTCAAATTCCAATTTAATATCCTCGCCCGATTGGATTTTTGCTTTCAGCTTTTCGTCAACATAAGGACTTTTGAAAAGATTGACTATCCCTATAACAGTGGCGGGATCATTGACTCCGTACATTTTTAGTGCGTGGTCGTTTATATAACGTAAGATACCTTGTGTATCGTAAATCTCGATGCCTATCGGTATATTGGCATAGATTTTTTCGGTAAATAAGATCTTCTCTTGCGTCAGTTCGGAAATTTCTTGTTCGAACGATTTGTTTTTATTAGGTCGGGATACCTTTATATTTTGTGACATGTTTCAGTTGTTTACATTAATAATTACAATATTGCCGTATTTGCTGTTTCAATATGTTTTACAACTGTTTTTGTTTAGGGGAGTGTAGTTACGAGTACAAATGTATAATAAAATTATTATGAAATTTCGAATATGTTGCCGGTAAGTGATTTTAAATGTTGTTTAGGGCGGAAAAAGGTATTTCTATCGAGCGAAAGGATGTGTTTCGCCGGGATATTCCCTTGCGATAGATGAATATGTTTTTTAATGTGCGGTTTACTTATTTTCTAAAAGGGGAGGTGGTTCTTTGAAATATCCCTTGTATCCAGGCAATAGTCATTCCGTAATTGCTGACGGGTATTCCGGCATTTATTACAGGGAGCAGGCGGTTGCGCAATTGCCGGGCGGTAATCATGCAGCCTCCGCATTGGATGACCAGCGCATAATCCGTTACCGGGCGTTTGATTTGGTCTAATCCGGCGATAAAGTCGAATTCTAATTGCTTTCCCGTATGTTTACGGAGTAGGGCGGGGATTTTAACCCGTCCGATATCTTCACAGGATACATGGTGCGAACAGGATTCCAGCATGAGTATCCGGTCGCCGTCGCGTAACCGGTCGATTTGCGCCGTTCCGGAGAGGTAATGCCCGAAGTTGCCTTTGTGATGTGCCAGGACGATACTGAAACTGGTTAAGGGAATAGAGGAGGGAATCAGTTGCGCCACTTTTCCGAATACCTGACTATCTGTAATGACGAGCGAGGGCGTTATCTGTGTACGTTCTAAAAAATCCGTTATTTCTTCCGGCTGTAATACGATACTGATACATTTATTGTCCAGCACATCCCGGATCATTTGCACTTGGGGCAGGATTATTCTTCCGGCAGGAGCCTCTGAATCGATAGGCGTGACGAGCATCACGATGTCTCCGCGCCGGACGAGCGGCCCGATAAGCGAACGATGTTCCGGGGGACGGACGATGGTTTTCAATGCGTCGATCAGGATTTGGGGATCGCTATGATGTGCCGAGAAATCGACGACCTGTACCTTGTAACGATGTTCCAATTCCTGCCGCAGACCGGAAGCGAGGGGCGACAAATCGGATTTATTGTGTACGATGAGGAAAGGAATTTCGTATTGCTTTAATTCTTCCGTCAGTTTTTCTTCTTCTGTTCCGAAATCATTTCCGGTAAATGTCAGAATCGCTGCATCCGATAGCCTTATGGCTTGCAGGCTTTTTTCAATGCGCTGCTGTCCCAGTGCACCTTCATCGTCTATTCCGGCTGTGTCGGTGAATATTACGGAAGCAAACCCCGGAATTTCATAACTCTTTTTCACCGGGTCGGTCGTGGTTCCGGCTATATCTGAAACAATGGCTTTCTCCTGGCCTAACAGGGAGTTCGTCAATGAACTCTTTCCGGCATTTCTCCGCCCCGTAATCACGATATTTATTTTGTCCATAAAAGTGGTAGGAGTTACATCCGGATTATCTGTATAATTCGACTTCTTCTTTTGAAATATTCTGACTGCCTAAGATAATCAGCCTTTCCACTACGTTACGTAGTTCCCGGATATTTCCCGTCCATTCGTAGCTTTTCAGGGTTTCCAGGGCTTCCGGGGCGATCGTTTTACAGGCAATGCCCATATCTTCGCATATTTCTTTCAGAAAATAGTTTGTCAGTTCGCCGATGTCTTCCGGACGTTCTTTCAGGGCAGGCACTTCGATGATGATGACGCTGAGCCGGTGATAAAGGTCTTCCCGAAATTTTCCTTTTGCAATTTCTTCTTTCAGGTTTTTGTTGGTGGCGGCGATGACCCTCACATCCACACTAATATCGTTGTCTCCTCCGACCCTGCTGATTTTATTTTCCTGGAGGGCACGCAAAACCTTTGCCTGGGCTTCGAGGCTCATATCTCCGATTTCGTCTAAAAAGATCGTTCCGCCGTGTGCCAGTTCGAATTTTCCCTTTTTTTGCTTGATAGCCGAGGTAAACGAGCCTTTTTCATGTCCGAATAGTTCGCTTTCGATCAATTCCGAGGGAATCGCGGCGCAGTTTACTTCGATAAAGGCTCTATCGCGGCGATTGCTTTTTTCGTGTATCTGATGCGCCACAAGTTCTTTACCACATCCGTTAGGACCTGTAATGAGCACTCTGGCATCGGATACGGCCACTTTGTCGATCATCACCTTGATTCGTTCCAGAGCTTCGGAGTTACCGATCATTTCATATTTTTTGCTGACTTTGGTTTTCAATGTCCGGGTTTCCTGGATCAGCTGGGTTTTATCGGTCGCGTTTTTAATCGTAATCAGAATCCGGTTGAGGTCGAGCGGTTTTTCGATAAAATCGTAAGCTCCGTTCTTGATTGCATCGATAGCCGTGTCGATCGTTCCATGTCCGGAAATCATGATCACGGGGGTTTCTGTCGTAAATTCCTTAATTCGTTTCAGAACTTCGATCCCCTCTACTTTCGGCATTTTAATGTCGCAAAACACCAATTCCGGTTTATCTGTCTTTACGGAAGCAAGACCTTCCATTCCGTTTTCCGCCAGTAGCACTTCATGACCTTCAAAACTCAAAATGTCTTTCATGGAGTTACGGATACTCCGTTCGTCGTCGATTACCAATATTTTTGCCATGATTAGATGTTATTGTTTATTAAACCGGTGAATGACAAAAATAATCAATTATTTACCGAAATGCTTTGTTTATTCTTTTTTTTAACCTTTTCGAGAAGTTTCATTCTTGAAATAAGTTTAACTTTGTGACATTAGTTTAATAACGACTTAGAAACATGAAGAAATTTGGAGCGATATTATTGATCCTTTTGGTTCTGTGTGAACTGAGTTTCGGAGAACGGAAAAAAGTCGGGATTGTATTAAGCGGTGGCGGTGCGAAAGGTGTGGCCCATATCGGCGTGCTGAAAGTATTGGAGGAGGCAGGGATTCCTATCGATTATATCGCCGGAACGAGTATGGGAGCGATTGTGGGAGGGTTGTATGCGGTGGGGTATGATGCAAGAACGCTGGATAGTCTTGTCCGGATTCAGGATTGGGCTTTTCTGCTGAGTGACAGAGTGTATCGTTACGATTTGCCTTTCTCGGAGAAAGAGACCAATGAGAAGTATCTGCTTTCCGTTCCGTTTGGCGAAGGTCGTAGAATCAAAGTGCCTGCGGGATTTATCAGCGGGCAGAATATATACAATCTTTTTTCAGAGCTGACTATCGGTTATCATGATTCCCTGTCGTTTCAGCAGTTGCCGATTCCTTTTGCCTGTGTTTCTGCCAATGTGGTCGATGGGAAAGAAGTGGTGATGGATTGCGGAAAACTGCCTTTGGCGATGCGTGCCAGTATGGCTATTCCCGGTGTTTTCGCTCCTGTGATTCAAGATTCTATGGTATTGGTGGACGGCGGGATATCTAATAATTTTCCGGCGGATGTGGTGAAGGCCATGGGTGCGGAGATTGTGATCGGGGTGGATTTGAGCACCGGATTGAAAGATATGGAAGGGCTGAACAATATGATGGGAATGATCGATCAGCTGACTTCTTTTATGGGGATGTCGAGCTATACGCAAAATTTGAAGTTGGTGGATTTGTATATGAACCCCGGATTGAAAGGCTACACGGCAGCCAGTTTCAACCGGGAAGCCATCGATACGATGATCGCAAGGGGAGAACGGGTGGCCCGTTCCAAATGGGATGAAATTATGAAATTGAAAGAGGAAATCGGATTGGCGCCGGGGGAGAATGCCTCGCCTCGTATTGCGAATCGGTTTTTGGCGACCGATTCGCTGGCTATCGGTGAGATTTCGATAGAAGGAGTGCGGCCAAAGGATGAGAAATGGATTCAGCGGCAAATGGGGCTGAGGGAATATTCGGTGATTTCTACCAAAGATCTGCATCGTGCTATCGGGGTTTTATACGGGACGGGGGCTTTCGAACGGGTGAGTTATGCCTTGTGCGGAACATCGGTTTATAATTTGCAGATGAGTTGTGTGGAGAAACCGACCAGTTCCCTGAATTTCGGTTTCCGGTTCGATTCGGAAGAGATGGCTTCTATCTTATTAAATACGACCTTGAGCCATCGGGCGTTGAGAGGGTCGCGTTTGTCGTTGACGGGACGTTTGAGCAAAAACCCGTATGTATTGGTCGATTATTCGTTCGGTAATACTTTTTTGCGGAAAATCGGTATTTCGTATATGTTTAAATACAATGACATTAATTTGTATGACCGGGGCGATAAGGTGGATAATCTCACTTTCTCCTATCACCGGGGCGATGTCAATTTTTCGGATATTTATTTGAGGAATTGTAAGTTCCAGTTGGGGGTCCGTTATGAATATTTCGATTATAAATCCGCTTTGTATAATACCGATTACATTTCCAAAGATGTAAAATCGGACGGATTGTTCAGTTATTATGCTTCGGCTCATTATGAGACCTACGATAAGAAATATTATCCCGATAAAGGGATTTCTTTGAAAGTGGATTACTCTTTATATACCGATAATATGGTGAATTATCGGGATCATGCCCCCTTTTCAGCCATTTCATTGGATTTTCAGCCGGCGATCAAGCTGACCCGGAGGGTATATCTTATGCCTGCCGTTTATGGTAGAGTGCTGATCGGTAAGGACGTTCCTTTCCCGTACCTGAATTGTATGGGGGGAGAAGTGGCAGGAAGGTACATGAGCCAGCAATTGCCGTTTTACGGAATACATAATTTGCAATTGTTCGATAATTCTTTGCTGGTGGGGCGGATGACTTTACGTTACCGCCTTTGGAGTAAACATTATGTGTCGCTTTCCGGGAATTATGCCAAACAGGAAAATAATTTCTTCGATATACTGAATGGAACGAACATTTGGGGAGGAGGGTTGAATTATTCGTATAACAGCATTATCGGGCCTATCGGGGTGACTTTCGATCTTTCGGACTGGGATAAGAAACTGGGAGTATATTTCAACCTGGGTTTCTATTTCTAACAGAGAGTTCCCACTATGAAAAGAAATATTATTTATTTTAAACGATTCAGATGAAAAGTAAAGCGTTGGCTATTATAATCGGGGCCGTAACGATCCTGTCGGCTTGCGGAACGAAAAAGAATTATCAACATACGGAAGGTAAGATATACGGAACATTTTACCATATCACTTATAATTACTCCGATGATCTGCAAAAAGACCTCCGGGCGGAGATGGAAAGGGTGAATGCTTCGCTTTCGATGTTCAACCCTCGTTCGGTGATCGCTAAAATTAACCGGGGTGAAAGTGATTCGACCGATGTGTTATTCAGGGAAATGTTTGTAAAAGCGGCACAGATAAACCGTGAAACCGACGGTGCTTTCGATATAACGGTGGCTCCTTTGGTAAACGCCTGGGGTTTCGGATTTAAGACCGATACTTTTCCGTCTGCTGCAAAGATCGATTCTATTTTGCAATTTGTGGGAATGGATAAATTGACCTTGGAGGGAGACAGGCTGGTAAAGCAGGTGAAAGGCGTGGAACTCGACGCCAGTTCTATCGCTAAAGGTTTGGGGGCGGATTTAGTGGCGGATTACTTAGACCGGAAAGGAGTGGCGGATTATATGGTGGAAATCGGGGGAGAGATTCGGGCAAAAGGAATGAGTGCGAAAGGAAGACCCTGGCGTATCGGGATAGATAAGCCTATCGACGATGCAACCGGGGCAATGCGGGAAATCGGGATGGTGGTGGAACTTACTTCCGGGGCTTTGGCTACTTCCGGGAATTACCGGAATTTTTATATTCACGATGGAAAGAAGTATGCCCATACGATCCACCCCGGTACGGGCTATCCCGTACAACAGGATATTTTAAGTGCATCCGTATATACGGATAGTTGTATGAAAGCGGATGCCTATGCAACGGCTTTTATGGTGCTGGGCTTAGAAGCTGCGAAAGAGATCGTCAATCGTAATCCTGCTTTGGAGGCTTGTTTTATTTATGAGCAAGACGGGACAATGCAAACATGGACTTCTCCGGGATTTGAAAAGTTGATCGATCGGAAATAATTTTATTCCCCTTCGTCATGAGATGGATTTGCTTGTTGTTGGTGTTGTGTGGCATGGCAGGAAAGCTTTTTGCGTATTCTCCTGTGGAGGGCGGGTATGCGGATACGCTTCATGCCGGAACTTTTCCGGCCTTGCTTTCCGGTGGTGAAGAGAGAACACCGCAGGATACTCTGTTTCCACGAGATTCTCTTTTGCCTATCACTTATATAGATTCTGCCGCTTTGAAGGCGGTTCCCCTGATTTTTTTACCCGATAGCTTGATAACGGATACGCTGCGATATGAGTTCACGAAGATAAAAGATGTCGCTTACCGTACGAAATGGACGAAAGAACTTTATAAGCTGGTTTTTGTAAATCCTGCTCCCGACCGCTTGAATGTGATGCGTACCCAAAACAGCGAAGAACGTTTCACCGGTTATGCCGGGAAAACGATCCGGGATATATCGGTGAAGGTGTTGCCTCCTTACGGTACGAGTGTGTATGATACGACTTATTATGAAGAATCGTTAGGCTGGCTGCAAACGGCAGCCAATAAAACGCATATGCGTACGGCTACGAATACCGTCCGGAAACAGCTTACGATAAAGCCGGGTATGAAGCTCGAGCCTTTCGAACTGGTTCAAAATGAAATTCTCCTGCGTCGCCTGGATTATATGGAAGATGCGACGATCCTGGTGTCTGAAGTAGAGGGCGATCCCGATGCGGTCGATCTGACTGTGATTTGCAAAGATGAATTTTCCTGGGGAGGGAGTGTGGAGTCGAATTTTATCAATTCCTTTATTTTAGGGCTGAAGAATAAAAACTTTATGAAGTTGGGGCATGTCCTGAATTATGAGTTTTCGTACCGGGGAAATAAGGATAAGAAGTGGGGCAATATATTGGAGTATAAGATCAATAGTATTCTCGGAACACACTTTGATTTGTGGGGATTGTATCAGAACGATTATAGCCAGAAATTGGTCAAGCTAAGCATCGACCGTCCCTTTTTGACCACTACCATGAAATGGGCGGGCGGAGTGGAAGCCAGCCGGGTTTTTTATTCGGAGAATTTGCCCGATCGGAATGTAACCCGGCTGGAGGAATTGTTCAATTATCATTCCCAGGATATATGGCTGGGACGTTCTTTTCAGTTGAAAAACCGTTTCAGTTATAACCGGAATTATTACCTGACCGGACGTTTTTTTACGACTTTGTTCAATAACCGCCCGGAAGTGTCGGACGATACGAATCATTTTTATTACAACCGTTTAAATGCTTTTATGGCATTTACATACACTAAAATTAAATATTATAAGGCGAATCTGATTTACGATTTCGGGCGTACGGAAGATATTCCCACCGGATTGTATGCCGGGGTTACTGCCGGGTATGAGCATAGCGAATTTGAAAATTTCGGTTATCTGGGTATGGAATATCATTATTCCCATTTTAATAAACATTCCGAACGTTACTATTCCGTAGAGGCAATGATCGGCTCGTATGTGAACGATAATTGGTTTGAGAGAGGATTTGTGAATTTTAAGGCGGGGCACATCAGTAATCTGATCAGCATCGGGAGTTATCGTTTCCGATTTTATAACACGGTTAATTACATCCGTGGAATACGCCGTTATCCTACCGATTATCTTTATATGCAGGAAGGCGATATCCGGGGCTTCCATTCCGATTCTCTGCGGGGGAATCAAAAGCTATCGGCCACCCTGGCTGCCACTTTTTTCTTCCCTTATATAAAGAAGGGATTTCGGATGTCCGCCACGGCTTTTGTGGATGGGGGAGCTATTGCCAAAGACAGTCACTCGCTTACTAAATCCAAGACTTACTGGGGGTTGGGGGTTGCATTGAATATTCGTAACGATAATGTGGTATTTAAAAACGTCAGTTTCCGCTTTTCCTGGTATCCGACGATTCCTATGGACGGGCGCAGTATTCAGGCAACCTTATCGAGTGGCATGAAAAGCGGATTCTATAATTATCAGGTATATAAGCCACAGGCTTTTAAATATGAATAGCTAATATTTTCTTATACTTATCGATTTTATTTATACGGACTTTTTATTCC
>ENA-UEQO01000615-UEQO01000615.1-human-gut-metagenome-genome-assembly--contig:-NODE-615-length-40830-cov-5.926312_pt1 | contig 40830 bp, 23 predicted proteins | sample MGYA00242938_ERZ507940 | MGnify/ENA primary metagenome ERZ507940 (study PRJEB26167, sample SAMN06115517) | human gut metagenome | host: Homo sapiens | place: China:Chongqing | collected 2014-12-03... | reverse complement strand
CAATCGATTGCATTATGTAAAATATATCAAATTTTATATAATTAAAACATTTTCGCTTATACGTATTTTCCGAATACTATTTAGAAGGTTCTACTTTAATCTCACAGCCAGACTATCGCCCGGACGGATTGTTTTTCGTTGCAGCACACGATCGTGTTGATAAATACTGACCTCCATTTTCCCGGCTTTTCGCGTGATCTCTACATCAAACTCAGAATCGAACGCTTTTATTTTTTTCAACCGCATATAATCCCACTTTTGAGGTAAACGGGGTGTCATCACAAAAGATTTTAATCCGGTAGGGCGGATACCGAAAAAACCTTCTGTGTAAATCCTACAATACAAGCCACTCTCTGCCGAAAGATGCCTTTGGCTTCCTTCCGGCCATGCTTCAATGGCATAAGGCACATGCTCGCCCAGCAATCGCCTTGAAGAGTAATATTTTAAATAATCGATTCCCTCGTCTGCTTTTCCGGCAGCAATCACTCCCCTCAAAGCGTAAAGAGTAGAACGATCCCAATAAGTGGAAGTTCCGGCCTGGGTAAGCAACCCGTCGTTCGTCCATAAACGCGGAGAAAAAAGAGCCGCCGCCGTTCCTTCCGTCCGATTATAAATACCTACGGTTAAAGGAATGCAAATCCAGGCACGTAAAACATCATTTTCTTTATAATAACGATATGTATCGAAACCTTCGACTTTTGCTCCGAAATAATTTTCAATGTTTTTTTCCAATAAATCCGCTTCCTGCGCATATTGCTGCAATACTTTGGCGGGTTTCCCCAAAGCCTTTCCTAAAAATACCGCCGAATGCAAGGCGTCATAATAGAGGGAAGAAGTGCAGAGATTGGCTTTACCGGCAGGAAAACGTTTTTCCAGTTCATCGGAATCGGAAGCCACCACCCCCTCATCCGTGAGCTTACGCTTACAAAATTCCAGACACCACTCGATCAACGGCCACAGCTTTTCGGCTTTTTCCCGATCGCCACAAGCCAAAGCGTATCTGGCCGCACCGTAGGCAATCATCGCCCCGTCGCCCCGGTCACCTGCTCCATGCCAAATCCCCGTTCCTTCGGAAATAATCGAACTGGGTATGGGCTTATAAGCCGGATTCATAAAACGCGCAAAATGCATAAAAGAATTGAAAGCCGAAGCATTTCCGGTTTCATAGCCCAGAAAAGGAAAGAATGGATTGATATATTCTGCCTGATCGTTTGCCCAGATCGCCGCATAATATGCCTCGCCCCCAGGCCCATGCATAAAACCACCCTTGGTTTTATAAATACTTTCCGCCCCTCTTAGCTTGGCAAAAGCAAACATCCGGTTCAACACCGGATCGGGTGTTTCCAAAACCAACGATGTCCACCACTCCCGGATTAAGGCTTCCCGCATCTGCTTTTCAGCCTCTACATTTAGCATCAAAACCGATTCTCCTATTTTCCGGGCAGAAAACACGACATCCAGTTTTAAACTCCCGCCGGGACTTAATGTATAAATTCCGGGATTCGACAAAGTGGTATTGATCCGGTAAGAACCGTAAACACCTTTTTCCGCATCCGTATCGTATTCCAGTTTGAATACAGGAACTTCCAGCGTCAAATTTTCTTTTCCACTATTCTTTAAAACATATTCTTCGCAATAAGCAGGCTGTATAGAAGAAGGAAAACAAACCCGGCGGCAAGACAATACATTCTTTTCCATTTTCCGCCCTTTCCCCACACTATACGAACTATACACCTCCATTTTCCCGTCCAAAATAATTTTTTCCACCCTTTCCTGTTGCGGTTTCATTCCGTTGACCTGAATCAAATCCATGACATCCACATTGAAATGCCGGTTCAAATGCGAACCCGTTTTATTGGGCTTAAAACGCAGCATCGGCCACACCAAACTCCGGTCGAGCGTAAAAGCACCTGCGCTGTCCACACCATACCGCAATACCACCGAAATCTGCTGCCCGCTCATTTCAATATGATCGGAATGAGGTAACCTGTCTCTCACCTTCCAGACAATACCTCCGGCAGAATCCAATTGCCAGCGTAAAACATCTTCCGAAGCCAAAGCACTGCCCGTCAGCAATAATGCCAATAAACAGAAAAATACCTGCGGCATATACAGCCTGTTCTGCTTCTTTTCCATATCGAATTATTTTTTATACCAAACCGGGCCATACAGATTTTTATCGGGAATTGCCGGTATAGCTACACCCGACTGCACAGCTCCTACATACTTATCCTGCCCAAACTTTTCATTCACCTCCGGATTATTCATAAAATCAAAAGGCACGGCAAGCACTGCAGTTGTCGCCACCTGAAAAACTTTTTTATCTTCTATCGCCGTTTTTCCTTTTACTCCTCCGGCATCTTTTTGAATGCCTTTTCTATCGATCAGCAGATTATTTTCAAAACGGATACTGTCCGTATTGTCATATCTTTTAATCAGCGAATCTTCAGCAGGGCAATACACTAAATTATTTACGATAAAAGTATTCGTCGGACACAAACTACGCTTTTCACTACTTCCGAAACACAAATGCCACGGTGTGGCGCATTCATAAAAAGTATTATTATAAATACAGGCATCCCTCACCTGCATATATTCTTTCGGAAGAGCCTGGGGAATCCCGTTCAGGACGGTAAGTGCACTCGCTGTCCCCTGTCCACGCAAACGATAAAAAATATTATTGAAGATCTCCTGTCCGTAATTGATTACCCGCACTCCTCCCGTTCCTTTCAAACCGTTTCCTATAAATAAATTTCCATACACCCGGTTCCGGTGTCCGTGCCTTAAAGTCAGCATCCCCACACATTCAAAAAACACATTATTGGCAATCACATTTTCAGAGGACTTCACCGAAATAATTTCAATCTCCCCGTCACAATGCTCAAAATAGTTTTCTTCTACCACTGTCCGGCAATTCTGTTCTGCCACTTCCGCCAAACCGATCTGTATGGTTTCACCCCCATTTTGGTGAACGGGAGGACGCATACCAAAATAGTTCCGGCGAATGCAATGATTATAGGCTCCTTTTTCCCGACTGTCCAACCTCACAGCCAAGGTCATTCCGGGATTGGTTTTTCCGGCCAGCCAGCAACGTTCCACCGTGTTATGCCTCCCGTAAACCTGTATCCACTGTTCCCGCTTGTTTTGGGGTTTATTATAACTATCGATCACACACTCCGATAATGTGCAATATTCCGCCGCTCCCTGCCCCGGAATACGAAATTCAATCACAACCGACGAAACGGCATAACCGTTCCGAAATACCAATCCCGAAACATTCAAATGGCTTCCCGCCAGTTTTAATTCCGACTTCCCTTCCAAACTCACGGCTCCGGAGCGTTCTGCACACAGGAAAACAGGGCGCTCCGGCGTCCCGTTAGCATAAAATTTCAATGCAGCATCTTTCCAAACACCAGCCCGCAGCACAACACTGTCTCCCGGCTGCAATAACGGCACAGTCCGGTCGAATTCCATCCGGTCGGCTACTTTATATTGCCGGGCGCTTAGGGTTACCCCCAGCAACATAAAGCCAATCAACATCATAGAATATCTGTATTTCATCGCTTTGAATATTTATTTTCACTTATTTTTCTGTCGTCATATAGTGCCACACCACCTTGGCCACCCGGTCGGGTTTTCCTTTCGGCGTCTTCGAAATCGTTCCTTTCCAGCTACCGTTTTTTTGTTTTTCCACCCGAATTTCACGCCAGGAATACTCACCTTTTTCATAATCGAATGTCTCCCCGTCATCGTCATACAATCGGTAAACACCCGGTTTTTCCCCATAATGCCGAATTTCAAGATTCACTTTTTCATCGCTTGCCGGAGCATGCATTCTCACCTCCATCATAGGAATGATACCTCCGTCTTTTACAAACACCGGAATACGATCCAATCCCGGTGTTACCGAAATAGTTTCTCCGTTTCCGGCATATTCTCCGGTATAGAAATCATACCATCTTCCCCTCGGCAACACTACTTTCCGGCTTGTTTGTCCCGCAAATACAGGAGCAACCAGCAAATTCCGCCCGGCCATATATTGATCTTTTACCTCTCCGGCCACAGCTTCCAGGTACGGATTATCTTCCAAATTCTTCGATCCCGACACCTTCCCGGCCTCCGGTTTGAACCCCGGTTCCAACTGCATCGCCCGGAAAGGGGGGATACCCTCGAAATGATAAGTTGCAAATTCGGAATACCAGTAAGGCATCATCCGCATCCGCAATTGGGCATATTCTTTTACCTGTTCCGCCACCTCCGGAAAAGACCACGGCTTTGTTCCACTGGCCCAGGCATTAATCATCGCCATCGGAGAAAATACAACCGATTGAAAACGCCTCAGCCATTCTTCCGCCGTTTTCGATCCCCGGACTTCAGGCGTCCACAACACTCCGCAAAAACTACTGTTGATTAAAGCTGTAATAAAATCGGGATGACTGTAATAATCGTTATAAATCACATAAGGAAACGAAGAAGCCCCGGCATTTGAAGCCCGCACCAACCCGTAAGTGCGCCGGTTTTTCGCCCGATAGAGGCTATCGGTAATCCGTTGCACCCACAGTCCGTATGTCTGCCTTAACTGCTCGGCCTCCAATCCCGAAGGGAAAGAAGCCACATCCGGCCACAAATAATAATCGTAACCGTCAACCTCGTCGATCTTGTAACCACCTACTCCTATATTCAGGTGCTCTTTTTCGAAATATCCCACCAAAATCCGCCGGGCCTGCTGCATGGAGAAATCGGGAACAATGCCGCCCCACACGGTATGAGAACCCGCATAAGGAGTAATATCCCGGAAAACCGGTGATACCGGCGACACATAAGGATTTGTCCAAAGATTCACTTTTACCCCTTTTTCCTCCATTCTCTTCACAAAGGCCGCTGCATCCGGGAAACGGGTTTTATCCCATTCGAACGTACAAGGATAAGCCTTGCTTTGCCAGCCCGGTTCCAATCCGATAAAATCCAACGGATACTGACGTTTTTCAAACTCATCCGCTTCCTTTTCCACCTGCCCGGCCGTATACATCTTATGCACCCGCTGGGTAAAACCTAACCCCCAGCGAGGAGGCAACACTCCGCCGCCACAAAACAAATTGTATCTTCTGACAGCTTCTAAAGCATTTTCTCCGGCAAAAAGATAAATTTCCGCCCCTTCGGCAGGAACCAATATCTCAACAGCATCGGAATAAGGACGTGAACTCCATTTCTTATCCGTATTCCGGTCTCTGGGAAGGGGAGCGTTTTCGCTATCTTTGCGTACCCCGGTCCCGGCATACACGGTAAGGTAACGGGCGGAATTGATCAAAATTCCATATCCTAAATCCGATACATAAAAAGGTACGGGAGCATGTGTGCGTCCATTGTCTTTTCCCCCGTAATGATCCACATGCAAATTCAATATTTTTCCCCGTTGACGGACAGTCTGAAAATTCAGCCCGAAACCGTAAATCTGTTCCTGCTTCTGTAAAGGAAACCGCAAAAGCGTTTTCCCGTTCCGTACTTCTCCGCTCGTCTGATCCACCCAAGCAGGCAGCCCGATTTCCCCCATACTCCGCAATGCTTCCGCACACGGCTGTTTTTCAGCCACTTGTAAAAGAGAATACGCTTCCGGTTTTCCGACAATACCTTTCCACACCCCGGGTTGCACTTTCTCCCACTTAATCTGAGCCTGCAAAGGGAAAAAAGCAATCAGTAAACCAATATACAACCATATTTTCATGATATCCGAATTAGGGTTTATAGCTTCATTTCATTTTATCCGGTGTTTTTTATCCTCACTATTTCTGCCGCAAACGGGCTTTCAGCTGGGCCTCGTAAAGCGAAGCAGGCTGAAGTCCGGGACGGTTCAATCCTTCGATATACCCTGCCGGATGTTTAAACCGATGTTTTCCATACGCCGTGGCGGCTATGCCTCCGATAGAATAATTCTGTCCGGTGGGCGGCTGCTGTACACAAAACTGCCCTTTGGGGGTGACGTCACAATTCCACAACACCCCGTGTGCCATAGCCCAGCCGTGTCCCGTACCGTAATCTCCCCGGTTATACAATGCCAAAATCAGGGGACGGATAGGTTTCACCTCTTTCAAATTATCGAAAAGTACCCCGGTCGTCCAACGGCGGTGTCCTTCATTTACCGCCTTAGTTGCCTCTGAAACACAATGCAGGAACACGCAGCCCGAAGCGGTGGAGTTACCGTTCGAGATATAGTTATGACGTCCGTCCTTGGCATAACACCCCTCAAACAATACCAATTGGGAACGTTCAAAAATGTTGAAATTATAATAGCGTCCACCGGTAACGATTCCCACCGGATCGAGCGCTGCGCAATCCTTTATTGTTGAACGGGTACAAAGATGCGTCATGATCCCCGACAGGATAAAACCCTTGGTTGTTACCCGGAGAGCCCAGCAATCCTCCGCACCGTAAAAACGGATACAATTCGAAGCATGGTTTTCATCCTGTCCTCCTTTGCTGCTGATCTCTACACACAAATCTTCCACTCCGCAATTCCGGCAAAGCGAAGAAGCATCGAAACCATAAATATACGATTGGGACAAAGAACGGTCGAGCGAATAAAAAACAGGAGCATCCACCGTAATTTTATTACCCGAAACTTCGGTAATGTAACGCTGATATTCGATAGGCTGTTCACCGGGTGTCCAACCTGCGTCTTTTCCCGTATCTCCATAACGAATCGCTTCCAGCCATTTCTCCGTACAGGGATGATAGATTACGATAGCGTCTCCTTTTTTGAAACGGGAAGTTTCTTTCACTTCGAAAGTCGTGGCCCCGACCGGGACTATCTTCGAAGTAATATCGTAATTTTCCGTATTTTTTTTACTTCCCCAACTGTCCAGACGACGATTTCCCACCACAATAATATCCCTCTGGTGAGGCTGGTCGCCTATCCCCCGGATAATCGTAGATTCCGCACCTTCTCCTCTTAAAACAATTCCGTTTGCATTCACAATTAAAGTTCCTGCCACCGGATAAACTCCAGCTTTCAAAAGCAGCGCACCCCGGATTCCATCAGAATCCGGGTTCAACGCCGCCACCTCATCGATTGCTTGTTGTATATGAGAGGTATTATCTCCATCCACTGGGGATATTTCTTTCACCACTTTTACGACAGGGAGTGCCACTCCGCCTCCCCGGTAACCGGCATGGGAAAAATCGGGAAGCACAAATCCGTCCTTATCTTTCGCATACACCAATTTCCCGCTTTTTTTTACTTTTACCAAAGCAGATTGCCAGTTCTGTGCCTCTGCCGAAAACAGCGACAGCAGGCAACCGCAACAAATCAGTACGAACCATTTTTTCATCACAATAACGATTTTAATTTACAATCCATAAAAGAGGGTTTCGAAGCGGTAAATTACGGATCACTTCCTCGTTCTCCGGAAAATGTTCGAGCCGGGACCAAATTTCCAAACTCCCGAAATCACCACGGTGCCACGCACTAAGCAACAAAAAAGGCTGGGCGACCGGCCATTCCTCCCAATACATTACATCCGGCTTCCATTTCCAGCCCGCTTTATCGGCAACATAGGGACGTAAAAAATCCACCGCTTTATTTATATTTCTTCCGTCAGGTAAAGTATAATTCCACAAATCTTCCCGATTATCACTTAAAATATGACATACAGCCGCCATTGCATCCAGATTGAAAAGCGAGTAACCATAAGGTTTCGTGCGTTTCAATTCCAACGGAAAACTCCCGTCTGCCGCCATCTGTCTGGGTAACAAAACCTCTTTATAACGTTTCCTGCACAACTCCAGCAAATCCTGCTGCCCGGTATAAGCGGCAAATGCAGCTACCTGCATCACCCAGCATGTGCCGTGATTATTGGCTTCCTTCATTTCCGATTTTCCATAAGGATGAGTGGTAAGCCACGTCAGATAATCGGAAAACCAGCCTTTAACCACCTTTTCATCCTCTTTCGGCATCAGCTTCTCTTTTTCGAAAAGAGAAAGAGCTCTGGCAACTTCCACCAGATGAATACCATCGATAATTCCTATTCCCCTGCCCGTCGCAATCCCTTTAATGGCCTGTGCATATTCTAAACTGGGATTCATCCGCGTTTCGGGATTTACAAACCAGGCTTTCACATGCGAAAAAGCGTGATCCGCATATTTTCGGTCGGCTGTCAGCAAATAAGCCGAAGCCAATTCCCCAACGAGCGTGCTGAACCGAATCATTGCATGCCGGTGAGCAACAAAATTATCGGGATTCGTTTCTCCATCCCGCCGGATGTACGGAGCTTCGGGGTGCAGCGTGTCCGGCCACCAATAATCCCCCTCGGAATAAAAATCGTGCAATCCGCCCACACTCCGTTCTGCAATGAAAGAAGTAACCGTTACAGGCAATTTTTCCAAATCGGCTTCCGCTCTTGCCAAAATTTCTTTGCTCAAAAGTCCGGAAACTTCTTTCCATATCCGCTCTTTATCGTCTTCCTTGCCGGAACACGACAATAACAACACAACTAATATTCCTACTACAAAATTTTTCATCGGGCCGATACATTAATAAATTTCGTTTTCAGACGATCGGATTTTACACTAACCACACTTTCCCCTCCGTTCGGATTTACTAAAATAAATGCCCGTCCGTTACAAGCCTGCACTTTAGCGGAACCTCCCATCGTTCCCTGATTACGCAATAAAGAGCCATCTCCGGCAATTTCAAACCGGATAAAATTACGGGCATCCAAACAACGTACTCCCTTTGCATCGGTCAGTTGTACCTCTACCCGGAACTGTCCGTTTCCACAATCCACCGTTTTCAATTCTATATTTTCAGGTTTTCCCCATTTCTCTGTCTGATATTCCCAATTCAGGCTATCCGTTACACTGATCTTCTTTCCGTCTGTCTTAGCGGTTCCTACCACACGAATGTTATTCACTCCTTCATTCAATACACAATTCCAGCGCAATCCCGCTCCAGGGAAGTCCTGACTGTTACGCATTTTCACTCCCTGACTTTCCCCATTCACGAACAACTCGGCCTGCTGACAGTTGGAATAAACCAATATTTCTTTCTTTTCTCCTTTTTCTCCCCAACGTACCGGCCACGTATGCCCGTAAATATGAATCATCGGACGAGCCGTCCAATAAGACTGAAATACATAATAACTCTCCTTTTTAGTCAGATCGCGCTGTACCACTCCTTTCTGATTGACATAAGGCACGGGATTTTCGGGACGTACCGGGGTGGAAAAATCTTTAAAAGGCCAATAAGCCGCACCCGTCAGCCAAGGCATATTCTCCTGTTCTTTTAAATGCCAGTCGATCAGGCGCACAATATAACTTTCCGACCATTGCCCGTCGGTCTGCCCGTTCTTGATTTTCACTTCATTCAAGTTTTCCAAATGCCGTCCGGCATGGCTATCGCCTCCCCATTCCACATGTAAGAAATGCTTCACCCCTTTCATCTCTTTTTCCGACATGCTCTTATAATCGGTATATTTTCCCCTGTACCAGCCTGCCCAAATAGAAGGCGAATACACATCGACGATGTCTTTACAAAAATCACAACGGCGGATTGCCGTCATCCGGCCTGCATCCATACGATGGGAAATATCGTTCAGTTCCGACATGAACGCCCTGATTTCAGACTGCCTGAATTCCGGAAAATCGTTAGGCCAGTCGTTTTCATTTCCCAATCCCCAAATTATTACGCTCGGATGGTTCCGGTGCTGGGTAATCATATTCCGCAACATCCTCCGCGCCTGTTCCCGGTAGCTTTCACCACCTACACCTCCCCGGCACCAGGGAATCTCTTCCCAAACCAATATTCCAAGTCGGTCGCATGCTTCCAAAACCACAGGCGATTGCTGATAATGCCCCAAACGGATAAAATTCACCCCCATTTCTTTCATCATCTCCATCTCGGCCACAATCTGCTCTTCGGTCATTGCCGCTCCCACTCCCGCATGATCTTCGTGGCGGTGGGTGCCCCTGAGCAATAAACGCCGGCCATTCAGCATAAACGGCCCGTGGTCGATAAATTCAAAATGCCGGAAACCGAATTTTTCAACCGACTTCGCCTGCTGCCCGTTAGCCTTTACGGTCAGTTCGCAGGTATAAAGTCCCGGACGATCGGTATCCCATAGCACCGGAGCTTTTATATCAGTCGATAACAACACGTTTTCTCCTAAAGGCAATACTTGTTTTTCTTCCCGGATCATCACTTTCCCCGAGGGGGCTTTCACCACGATTTCAACCACGGCCTCCCTGATATCCGCCGGATTATAAAACCCGGTTTTAATCTCCAAATGGCCTTTTTTCAAATTCTTATCCAATACCGGATTAATCTCAATTCCTTTCAGGGACACTTCCGGCAAATACACCAAATTCACATAGCGGTACAACCCTCCGTACAAATTAAAATCAGACAGGTCTGAAGGAATCATCTCTGCATCTCGCGAATTATCGCAACGAACGGATACAGGCACTTTGCCTTTAAAACGAGCAGCAGCCTTGCTATTCAAAAATTCGTTTACGGCATCGGTAATATCCACGCTCCATTCATCATATCCTCCCACATGGCTTCCCATTTTCGTGGTATACACATACACATCGGTTTTCTGCCCGGCTCCTTCAAACTCCAGCATAATCCGCCCGCCGGGATAAGGATTCTGCAACAGCAAACGGGTACGGTACCAACCCGGTCCTTGATAATAATTTACATCGGGATCCACCCCGTCTTCCGCATTAAAGCAATGCGGCAAGGAAACTTTGCTCCACAAGGGAACCGATTCCGATCCCCCGCCGGGACGCACCGCTTCCCATATTCCCCCCAAATCGCCTCTCAAAAATTCCCAATCCTCCGTTAGCCGTGTTTTTTCCGTAACCGGAATTTGTGCCCACACATTTCCACCCCAAAAACACACTAACCCTAAAAATACGATCAATTTTCTCATATACTTTTTATTTACAAGCTGTCATTTTACGCACTTAAAACGTTTGCACCGTTTTATAAAAAAAATATTCACACCATCCCGTACTTCTTCTGGAAGGAAAGCAGGAATACACAAAGCCCGTGTACTCCCCCTTCCTATCTTATTTTTATATCCTGCTCTTCACTTCAGTTTTTAACCTCTCCTGCATTTTCTAAAGCTCTTTTTCTCAACAAAGCCTCCAGAAAATAATAATCGGCATACGCCAACGGCACATCCACTTCCGAATTATGCGGTTTCGATCCGGTACTGTGCAGCAATAGGAATCCCTTGTCTTTTCCAGCCTCTGCCCGGTAATTCCGGGTTAAATTTTCTATCATTTTATCGGCAAGAGCTTTATATTCCGTACGATGGGCATGGTCCAGCGTACACAATTCATACAAAGCGGAAGCCGTAACCGTAGCAGCCGACACATCACGCGGCTCGTCCGGAATGTCGGGAGCATTGAAATCCCAATACGGAATCAGGTCTTGCGGCAAATTCGGATGATGAAAAATGAAATCAGCAATATGCCGCGCCTGTTTCAAGAAAACCGTATCTCCGGTTTCGCGGAAACACATGGTATAACCGTATAGTCCCCAAGCCTGACCTCTCGACCAAGCGGAAGAATGAGCATATCCCTGATGTGTATGGCGATCCAGTACCTCTCCCGTCAAAGTATCGTAATTCACGACATGGTAGGAACTGTAATCTTCGCGAAAATGATTTTTCATGGTGGTAAGGGCATGACTCACGGCAATGTTATAGAATAAAGAATCCCCGCTTTCCCGGAAAGCCCAGAACAATAATTCCAAATTCATCATGTTATCGATAATCACCGGATAAGCCCATTTGTCCCGGCTATGATCCCAGGAGCGCAAACAGCCCGTCTTTTCCCGGAAACGGGTAGCGAGGGTGCGGGCCGAAGTCATCAAAACTTCTTTATATTCGTCGGTTGGAGCTATACGTAAACCGTTTCCATAGCTGCAATACATTTTAAAACCCATATCGTGCGTTCTGCCGTTATTTTTCTGACCTTCCAGCACTTCGGTATATTCTTTGGCTTTCTGCTTCCAAAATTCGTCTCCGGTATATTCATACATATACCACAACTCGCCGGGGAAAAAACCGCTCGTCCAATCTCCGGGAGCCACCAGCTTTAAATTACCTTTCGAATCAATAGTCCGAGGATTAGACAATTTTCCTCCCACCTTTTCCCGCACAGCTTCTGTTTCTTGCAAAGCATATTTCAACTGTGAATCTGCAAAAGTGAAATTATTTTCTACCAGATTTTGTTTTTTCTGGCATCCGTTCATGAGAACGGCAAACAAAAAGAGAACAAGAAATAATTTTAAATTCATATCGGATTTTTTGTAGATTACTTCCCAAAAGTACCTATAAAAAACGTCCTATATTTATAAAATTATGCCAAAAAAAATCAATTTTATAGCAAAAACAGGGAATTTTAGGGATTTTTATTGCTTTTCTGCTTTTTTCCTGTTTTGAACATATTCTTTAGGGGTAAGTCCGTAAATGGATTTAAAATTATTCGTAAAATAAGCATGGCTATTAAACCCGACATGAATGGAAATTTCAGAAATCGTCATATCCGTCGTTTCCAATAATTTTACGGCAACTTCCATCCGTTTGTTCCGAATCAGCTCCATCGGCGACAAATCCGTCACCGCTTTCAATTTCCGGTAAAGGTTCGTCCGGCTCAATCCCACCCCCTCGCACAAAATATCCACATTCAATTCGGGATTGGAAATATTATTTTCGATCACTTCAAAAAATTTCTGCATAAAACGATCGTCAGCCGAACTGATCTCGATTCCCATGGCCTCCATAGAAAATTTTTTCCCGTACAACTCCCTCAATTTTTCCCGCTGGGCCAATAAAGCCTCTATCCGGCAATGTAATAAATCGATATTGAAAGGCTTCACGATATAATCGTCGGCTCCCGCGTGAAATCCGTCTTTCACTTGCATCACCATTGCCCTTGCCGTCAATAAAATCACAGGAATATGTCCGGTACGCAAATCATTTTTAATCGATGCACAAAGTTCCAGTCCGTCCATTTTAGGCATCATAATATCGCTCACCACCAAATCGGGAATTTCTTCCGTCACCTTTTCAAACGCTTCCACCCCGTTTCCAGCCTCCAGTACCCGGTAATACCCGGTAAAATAATTCTTCATATACAGGCGGATTTCTTTATTGTCTTCTACCAGCAACAAAGTATATTTTTTCCGTCCCGATCTTTCATACACCGGATGCTTTTCCTGTTCCGTAATTTCAGGTAAAACCACTTCGGCGGGTTTCAGCTGTTCGGGCGTATAAAGCCGTTTATCTACCGGAACGATCACCCGGAAACAAGTTCCTTTCGGCACATTGGCTTCCGCACGGATAATCCCGTGGTGCAAACTCACCACGGAATAGGTCAGGCTCAACCCGATTCCCGTCCCCGTCACCTGTCTTTCGTCCAGCTCTCTTTGCAGGCGATAGAACGGATCGAAAATATGTTCTATTTCCGCATCCGGTATTCCCCGTCCCGTATCACACACTTCCAAACATATATATCCCGCCGCCGAAGGCAGGTCTTTCGCACGTTCCCCGGCAAGCCGGCGGGCTTCTTCCTCGCCGGGGGCCCCCAGTTTCAACACCACTTTTTCTCCTTCTCCGGTATATTTAAAAGCATTCGACAATAAATTAAAAATGACCTTTTCGAAAAGCGAACGGTCTATCCACGCATCGATATGCTTTTTAGCGGCTTCGAAAGTAAAATCCACCTGCTTACTGCCGGCAATCTGCTTAAAAGCATAAAAAATCTCCTGTACAAAAGGATACAGATTTTCTTCCGACACTTTCAGGCTCATGTTTCCCGACTGATTTCTGCGCAAATCCAACAATTGGTTCACCAACAGCAATAACCGCTGCGCATTACGATTCGCCAGCCGGAGGCTTTCCCGCAAGCCGGACCCCAAATCCACCCGCTTCAGAATTTCTTCCAAAGGATTAATAATCAATGTGAGCGGAGTTCGCAATTCATGTGAAAAATCCGTAAACATCCGGATTTTCGCCTGATGAAACTCTTCCAGTTTCTGTTTTTCGAACTGCTTGATATTCAAATCCTGTTCCAACTTTCGTTTCACATGGCGATAATATGTAATCACGGCGAACACCAGCACGGCGATAAGTCCATAAATCGTATAAGCCCACGGATTCAGCCACACCGAAGCCCGGATATTAATTTGCAGGCTTTTTCCCTGCTGGTTCCATAAGCCGTCGTTATTGGCAGCCTTCACTTCAAAGATGTAAGTACCGGGATTTAGATTCGTATAGAAAGCCTCTTTCCGGTTACCCGCATAAATCCAATCCTTATCGTATCCCACCAGCCGGTAAGCAAAACTATTTTGTTCCGGGAACACGTAATTCAGCGCCCCGTAACCGATCGACAGGTTATTCTGATTGTATTGCAGCTCTACGACCGGCGTATCGTCCAGGGAGAACCGAAGTATTCCGGTGTTATCCCCCGGACGGATCGCCTGATTATTCACAACCAGTTCTTTCAGCACTACCGGAGGCAAATAGGTGTTCTTCACCAACCGTCCGGGATAAAAAGAAAGAATCCCGTTATTGCCGCTGAAATATAATTCGCCGTCCGACAACTTCGCCACTCCGTTTGGAGTAAATTCCCTCACCTGTATCTCACTCGAACTATTGTAATTATTGATTTTCCCGTTCTCCGGATCATATTCCGAGATCCCGTTACTGGTACTTATCCACAACCGATGATCGCAACTTTCTACCACCGAACAAATATTATCGTCGGCCAGCCCTTGTTCGGTCGTAATCCTCCTGACTATTCCCAATTTTTCATCATACTGATGCAACCCGCCACCGAACGTACCTATCCACAAGCGTCCTTTCGTATCGCGCATAATAAAACTCACATAATCGTTCCCCAAGCCGGAATGCCCTTCCCGCCCCGTATTATAGCGTTCCGATGTATTTTTTTGCAAATCCAGCTTTATCAATCCGTCGGAACGTGTCCCCACCAAATAAACACCTTTCCGCAATTCCCAAAAGCTGCGGATACTGTTAAAGCTCACTGCCGTGGAATCCGACAAGTGGAATGTGCTTTTCCGTTTCCCGTCGGGAGAAAAACAAAACAATCCGGTTTTTCCGGTGGTACCTACCCACAAATTACCCAAACTATCCCTATCGATAACATATATCCCGTATTCCTCCGGGAAATGGTAGTACGACCGGAAAGTACGGCTGTGTATGTTGAACTGGTAAATATGTCCGTTATTGGTTCCACACCACAATTTATCGCCTTCCAGCATCAACGACTTAATAATATTCCGGTGGTTGATGACTTCCGTATTTTTTTCCAATAAATAATGCCGGAATTTTTTATTTTTTACGTCGTATCCCAGCAATCCCCCACCCTCGGTGGCAATCCACAGCCAGTTATCCGGCGTCGATACCATCGTTCCGAAAATACCGAACAGGGAATTTGTTTCAAGCACAGGATCATGAAACACAAAACGATTGTTGAAAGCATTGTAATAGTTTACACCCCCGGCATAAGTGCCCACCCACAGTGTCCCGGAGCGGTCGATATAAATGGAATACACCGAAAAATGGCTCAAACTCCCTTCTTTCAAGTTATAATTTTTATAAGGCGTAAACTTATAATTACCGATATCCAGCAAACACAATCCGGCAAAAGTTCCGATGAGCAGTTTTCCGTCCCGTTCGCAGAAACAACGGATATTGTTGTTGGGTAACCGGCTATTGTCCCGGGTGTAATTCACCACCTGGGAACGGTCTATATCCACCCGGTTCAATCCGTGTTTGTTCGTACCCACCCACAACTGGCCGCGAGAATCCTCATAAATGGCCGACACTTTATCATCCGTCAGGGAGGCCTCCGGAGTAGCTTTCGTAAAACTCCGGATATATTTCATATCCTCGTTACACACAATCAGTCCCTTACTAGAAGTACCGATCAAAAAACGCTTCCGGGAATCCTGCGTTACCACATTCACCCCTTCACGGCTCAGTAAACCGTTTAATTCAATATGCTGGAAGGCGTCATATTCGGGAATATACAAGCTAATACCATTATTCGTCCCTACCCAAAGCCGTTTTTTATCGTCCTCATAAAGCGAAAGCACATTATCGCTGGCCAGCGATAATGAAGACGAAGTTTTGTGGTACGGATAAATCCGCCCGGTTTTCAAGTCCATACGATTCAATCCATTCACTGTACCTACCCATAAATTTCCTTTGGAATCTTCCAATAGCGAAGTGATGTGATTGTCGGTCAAACTCAGGGAATCCTGATTATTGTGCCAATAAACCGTAAATTTTTCACCATCGTATTTATTCAAGCCATTACGAGTGGCAAACCACATAAAGCCTTTGGCATCCTGACAAATTTTCAGCACGGACATCTGAGAAAGTCCGTCTTTCAGATTCAGCGCGGAAAAATAGAACACCTTTTCCCGCCCCGCATATAAACACAGGGTTATCCAACACCCGATAATCAACAATATGATCCTTTTCATTTCCGGCAAGCGTTATTACAAACAAATTCAAGGATTTTTCAGCACCTATCATTTCTGGCAATATTTTCACCAACAATATCCCAGTATCGTATAATCATTTTATAAAAGACTATTTTTCACCATCGAACAGTACATCGCCCGTCACCCCAGTTGAGCATTATATACACTACAAAACTAAAAAAAATAAACACAACATATAAAAGGAGAGCTGAAAAATAATCAATTATTTTTCAGCTCTCTGCTATTGTTATTGAAATTCAGGGTTAATCTTCTATAATAACACGGAATCCAACATTATAAACTTTTTGCCAGGGATAGAAAGCCTTGCGGGTATATGAGGTACAATATTTAGGACGATCGGTCCAGGAACCTCCGCGCACCACTTTCTTATCGCTGCTACCTTCTTTCTTCAGCGGATAAGAAACGTAATCCGAACAAGTCCATTCTGCCACATTACCATGCATATCTTTCAATCCCCAAGGATTACCTTCGTATTTACCGACAAAAGCGGTCAGCATCTCGCCGTCGTCCACAGAAGAAACCTTAGGAATATAATCCCAATATTTACGCAAAGGATTATTTTTGCTCATCGGCTTCGGATCTACTCCCTGTACGGCCATATCCGACAATTGAGCATCGGCCATGTTCTCGAATTTACTGAAATCCGTATTCGAAGTGCCGTACCAGAAAGCCTCGTCGCTACCGCCACGGCAAGCCCATTCCCATTGTGTTTCAGTAGGCAGGCTCATTTTCAGTCCGGCTTTCTGCCCCAATTTATCGCAATAAGCGGCTGCTTCGTCGCAACTTACCCGGATCACAGGTTGCTGAGGCTTATTGGCGGGCAAACCGGCTGTCGTGTGGTCTTTCCAGAACTGGCCGATAATACGGCTATTGTGTTCCGGGAAAAGAGCACAGAATTGCTCGTTGGTTACTTCGGTTTCACTCATCCAGAACCCATTCTTCACACTCGCTTTAAAAGCCGGAGCACAATCCTGTTCCGAACGGTTCGAGCCCATAACGAACTCTCCCGCAGGAATCCAAACAAATTTCATCTTCACCCCGGGAGCGACTTCCACCTCTTTAGCGGTTTTATTGTCGGCAGACTGGCGCGCTTTGGCTTCCGATGCGCTGAAAGGCCAATGTTTCGCTTTCACCTCTTTATAGCGCACTTCTTTCTGAGGTGCAGGCATTTCGGGTTTGATCTCACCTTTCCCTTTCAGGTATTCGGCATAATCGGCAATCTCTTTCCGCCAATCTACATGCACTCCATTATATTTCTGCATCAATTCCATACGACGTTCATACTGATCGTGTCCACCCAGTTTTCTGAGATCGTCAAAGCTTCCGTTATAAGGTGCATTGAAGTCGATCCAGTTATACAAAGAACGCCATTCTTTATCGGTGAGTTCCACTCCATGATGTCCTTTGGTAAGCATCCGCACCAATTCAGAATTGGTAGCATGATATTCATAAGGTTTCAGTACATACATCTCGGCTTCCGGGCCCTGACGGTAGATATAAGGCATAATCGCCAAATAACTCTTGCTCCAGGGACGTACCATCCAGTTATTGCTTCCGCGACGCATGGTGTCGATTCTTCCTCCGGTCAGGTTAGGCTGTGCTTTTTCTCCATCGTGACAAGCGATACAAGCCCGGTCTAAGATCGGCTGGATTTCCAGATTAAAGGTAAAAGAACGCACTCCGCCTTCCGGTGTTTTCAACTGGTGAGGCTTGATCTGAGAAGCAATCGTTCGTTTCGGGATCGGAATTTGGTTCTGATCTTCATGGCAGCCTACACAAGACACGGTTTCACCCGGTTTCGGTGTAAACCAGCTACGGAACCATTGCAAGGCCCGTCCCTCTTTATCCAAAGGCTGTATAGAAATAGGCGTATTCGCAGGCACTTTGAAAATGGCCGAGCCGTCTTCTTCCACAGGAACAGTACCCAGCAGACGCTTGATGTCCCAGCCACTCTGTATTCCCTGCGCATCGTGATCGGAAGGAGAATTACGGTAAGCATATTCATAAGCGAAAACACGCAGTTCTTTTACAATTCCCTTCGGTAATCCTTTGGTTCCTTCACCTTCGTAAATATCCTGAATAAATACGGTCGCTTCTTTGTCGTTCAAATTCACACGATCCGGAATCACAGGAGGAGTTTTAACTTTTCTCACGGGCATCGGAGCATTCATTCCTTCGCCTTCGAATTCCGCAATACAAGTCAGGTTATCGAACACGTCCACCAAATAGATCCCCCACAATCCGGTAGGGGATAATTTGGCAGATACCAAGAAATAATTATCATTCAAAGGGAAAGGACGCAGGAACTGCGGCCATACACCATCCACCAATCGGTCTTTCACTTCCGGGATAATCTTCCGGTCGCGGAAAGGCATTTCTTGCACTACGCCCTGTTCTTCTTTACGCGATTTGGCTGGATCGAAAATCATCAGGCGGCCGGAGCGGACTACCCCGTGGTGACCGGAGATCACTCCTACAAAACGGGTGGTACTGTTCGGCAGAGGCTTGATGTCGAATGTGCTGTTCGGCCAGAAAGAGCCGCTGCCATAAAGCGCCTTATTCTCTGTCCCGTCCGGATTCATGTGCATCACGATACGCGAGAAATAGTGTGTCAGGTCCGTATATTCCCAACGGGTGTACATCACACGCCCGTTGTTCATCACCACCGGATTCCAGTTTCCGTCCTGGTCAAAAGTCAAACGGCTGAATGACCCGTTTTTCGGATCGTAAAGCGAAAGGTTGCCCACTGCATCGCTACCGTTCACACAAGGCACACCATGGTAACCGATATTGGTGGAAGCGATGATACGGCCGTCGGGCAAATAGTTTGCATCGCAAAATTCAAGATCGGGCTCATTCACTTTCACTTTCTGATGGAAATTCTTTCCGTCGATCCCCACTTCATACACTTGCCAGTGGTTATTTTCATCGACAGAAGAAAACAACAATTTATCCCCGTCCCAATGCATTTGCAGGTCGGCAATATTCACTTTGCGTTCCGGCTTATAGATCGTACGTTTCTGTATATCGCCACGAAGATTCGACAATTCCATGATTTCAGCATCCTGTCCCACCCGGGAAGCAGAATACATGCTCGACCAGTTATTGGGCGGTGTACCTAACGATCCGGCCATAGCACTCCGGGCACGGTTTCCTAAATTAAAATGGGTAACAACGATCTTATCCATATCCAGTAAAGGATTGGCCATTAAAATCTCGCGTTTCAGATCGAGCAGATGCTGTGCATCGGCTAAAGCGGCATCTTCACCTGTATATAGAGCTTTTTCGGCTCCGGCAAGACCTTCCGACAACTCCTTGTATTTGACTTCGTATTTTGCAGCATCGAATCCCTGCATCTTCTTCATGTCGTCCAGCGCCATCCTCATCGCTTTCAGGTTCACCCATTCCAGCTGCTGCTGTAAATCGATCGTACGAGTTACTTTATCCAACAAATTCATATAAGCCAATGCTTGTGCTGCCGGAGCTTTTTTATCAATAGCCGCAATCTGTGCCCTGAAATAACTCTGGTCTTTCAAAGCTCTCATTCTCGACTCCACTGCGGCTTTTTCCAGAGAAGCGTCCTGGGTAGTAATCCAAAGTTCGGCCGGAACATTCAAGGTCGATTCGACCCGGGCAACCTCTGCCGGATAAGTTTTTTTCAACTGGTTCACGATCGGATATCCTGCCACATTCTGCACCCGGAACACGACACTCGCCATCGTACTGGCTCCGTCGTCCACCCCCACTTCGGCTTCAAAGGTTTTGTATTTCTTTCCCAAATCAAAAACCATTTCCCCATTGGCATGCAGCATCACTCCGTGTTCATATGCCTTTCCTCCGATCGAAATGGTACGTCCTCCCATATTTTTATCTTTAGCGGGAGCTTTATAGGGAGAATACATATACACCGGTTTCAGGTCGGACAACCACACGGTTTTGCCGTCCGTCGTCGTCAGTCTGGCATTCGCCCAGGCTGCGTGGTCGAAACGGTTTCCGTCCGCTGTACCCCAGGTATAAAGAGCTAATTCGTTCCACCCTGTCACATCTACAGAAATTTTTTGCGCAGGGGTTTTCAATTTCATAACACCTGAAACAACAGGCATTTTTTTTGTTGCCAATCGATTGCACGCATCGGTCTTGGCTTTCGTCACAGCCGTTTCCCACGAGGGAACAGCCTTTGTTTTTGTCTTCGACTGGGCAGAAACACCCAGCACCAGAAAAAACAAGATACTAAAAATTACAGATTTACATACCATAAGTAAAATTGTCAGTGTAAAAGAAATTTGTCTTGTACCGAGACTCAGCAAGTTTCCCCCCTTACCCGGCACAAGCCAAAACAGATCTTCTTATTTATTTTTCAATTCATTGAACAGCTTAAATGCCTGTTCCGGTGTTTCATTCTCGTGAACAACGGCACGCACAGCCTGTATCATGGCAACCGGATTTTCCGATTGAAATACGTTGCGTCCCATATCCACTCCGCAAGCCCCTTCATTAATTGCTTTATAGCACAATTCCAAAGCAGCTTTTTCTTCCAGTTTCTTACCTCCGGCAATCACGATAGGCACAGGACACGCATTAACCACTTTTTCAAATCCTTCGCAATAATAAGTTTTCACGAAAGTCGCGCCATTCTCTGCACAAATACGGGAAGCGGTAGAGAAATAACGGGCATCGCGCACCATATCTTTACCCACTGCGGTTACACCCAAAGTAGGGATTCCGTACTTATAACCGTAATCTGCGGTACGTACCAGATTCTCGATGGTTTTTGCCTCATAAGTACCACCGATAGAAACCATGACGGCCAAAGCCGAAGCATTGATACGGATTGCATCGTCGATACCGATAATACATTCGTCGTTCAACTCGGTTAAAACGGTAGTTCCTGCCGAATAACGAAGACAAACGGCTTTATTGCTCGTAGGAGGTACCACGGAACGCAATGAGCCTCTGGTACACATAATCGAATCGGCATACTCGATCAGAGGCACGATATTCAAATCCAGGCGTTCCAGTCCGGAAGTCGGCCCCATAATATAACCGTGGTCGAAAGCCAGCATCACCGTCCGTCCCGATTTCACATTAAAAATACGCGACATGCGGTCTTTAATACCCCAATCGCAATGATCCAGCCCTTTCAAGAAAAAGCTTTCGTGCTTTACCGGAATCCCGATTCCGTAATCTTTATCTTTATTTTCTAATATCCCGTCTAAATCTGCCATAATAAATTATAATTAAAAGTTTTAAGGTTAAAAATGATCGAATCTTAATGAATCCCTTCCGCAAACGACTGGAACAGGCAAGCCCAGGAAGTAGCGCCTGCATCGGCAAACCCGATGGAACGTTCCCCTAAATTCCGGGCACGCCCGAAATTAGCTTTCATATTTACGGTTGCTTCCGCCCCTTTCAAAGCAGCTTCCGCCCCGGCTTTCAGCAAGGTTTTCACATCGTCCGACTCACAGGTTTCGATCGCTTCCACCGCCGGAACCAATGCGTCCATCATCGTTTTGTCTCCGGGCTTCGCTTTGGTTTGTTCCTGCACACCTGTCAATCCTCCGCGAAACATCACTTTCAATTGGGCTGCATTTACCTCATTCGTCACCTGTAAAGGTTCCAACGCTTCCCCCATCCCCATAAACAAAGCTCCTAACAGGGTGCTGGTAGAACCACTGGTTTTCATCATAACGCCCATCCCCATATCGTTCAGCATAGCAGGAAATTCTGTTCCCTCCTGTGCATCGGCGGCAATAATGGTAAGAGCAGTCACAACAGCCGTACCGTGGTCGCCGTCTCCGGCAATCGCATCCAGTTTTGAAAACTCTTCTTCTCTCGCTTTAATATTAGCCAGAGCCAGATTCATCATTGCCTTAAAATTCTCTATCGTTAAATTCATTGTCGTTATTGTCTAAAAAGCCGGAACAAGCAGGACAAAGTGCCCGAAGCATCTTTCGTACCTTTGTCCTGCGTTTCCTCTTATTTCTATAAGTATTTTTGAATAGGCAGCCAACTCTCCGGATTATTTTTGAACGGTCGTCCAATACGGAGCATTAGCCATATGATTTTTCAGGTAATCGATATGGTCGTCGTCCATTCTTCCCAAAATCATCTGGAATCCGGATTGTTCCTGAACGGTCAGCATTTCACCGATACGCCCGTCCACCACTTTCACGCCCGCAGCTTCCAGCACCTGGTATGCCCGGCGGAAAACAATGTTCATTTCCATGTGAGTGGTAGCACCGACACCGTTGATATACAGCAACACCTTATCGCCGGCCTTAGCCTGCAACTTACGCATCAGCAAGCCTACCATTTTTTCAGCCGTATCGTCGGCAGAGATCAAGGCTTCCTGGCCGCCACCGCCTTCACCATGCTGTCCCATTCCGATCTCCATAATGCCTTCCGGCAGATCGGTGATCGTTGCATCGTTCTGCGGATGCGTACATTTATTCATAGCCACGGCCAGAGTTGCGATCCCCTTATTGAAACGTTCTCCCAGCTCATACAATTCGTCGAGGCTCTTACCTTCTTCCGAAGCAGCTCCAACCACCTTGTACAAAGGAATACAGCCGGCCAATCCGCGGCGATCGTCGTCGGCAGCATCCAGGCCTGCACTGATATCGTCGTGAGTTTCCAGCATTTTCACTTTAATCCCGGCTTTAGCAGCCAGCTTACAAGCCATATTGGCACTCATCAGGTCGCCCGAATGGTTCAGCACCACCAACAAAATCCCGGCATCCCTTTTGAACATCTGTAAAGCCTGGAACACGCGCTGTGCACCCGGAGCGGCAAAAACATCGCCGACTACGGAACAGTCGAGCATACCTTCGCCCACATATCCGCTCAGGGCAGGCTCGTGTCCCGATCCGCCCATTGTCACGATAGCCACTTTATCCTCACTTTTCGGATGGGTACGCACCACGATATTTTCTGCGCCCAGTTTTACCCGGTCCTGGTATGCCATCACATAACCTTCCAACAATTCTTTGGTTATATCCTCGGTTTTATTGATAAATTTCTTCATAATCTTCTGTTTTTTAGACCGTCTTATTTTTTATAACACATCAACTCCACCGGAATACCTTCCTCTTCAATAAAAGCAATGAATTTATCACCGCAATCCATAGGCTCTACGATCACCTTAGCATCCTTCAATTCCTCCTCCATATCGGGGATCTCATAAGCTATATGGGCTACTTTCTGAAGCAATTCCGGCATCCACGTATCCGGTTCGAAACGCAGAAACTCAATCCGGTTTTTGCTCTGGGTAAAATCGGTCAGCCATACTTTCAGGCCTTCCGCATAGGTTTCGCCCGGTTGGGGCACCGTAGTCGGGATTCCAAAATGATTTACTTTTCTCATAGCTTCAAGGATTTATGATATGATTTATTTTTGGCTCAACACGTCGGTAAACTGCACTTTCGGATTGGTGAAACGCAACCCGTTCCCATCGTGATAGTTTGCAAATTCAAATACACAAGCTCCATTTTCCCCGGCCATCATAAAGTGAGGCTCGCCCACTCCGTTCAACGGCAGGATTTCTCCCGGATTCTGTTTCACCCAATGTTTGGCTGTGATATAACCATCCTGGCATTTAGGCAAAGCCGGAGCATTCGGAGTTTCTTCTCCGGTAGAGAAATTATAGATATATCCTTTGTTCACCATCCACGATTCGTGTTTTGCCGGTTTATCGGTAGCCACATGGCGGTGTTCGGTGATCATCTGTCCCGGCAGCAAGTAAATTTCGTGAGCGAAATAACCGTGCTCAGCATCGTTCACCCAGAAAAATCCGGCCATACCCACATTTTCAAAATCGCCCAGTTCGAAATCGGTAATCCAAAGATTGTCACGCATGTGCTTAGATAATTTAATTCCGTAGTGAGCCAGCATTTCCTCGTAAGCTTTCAGGGCTACATCTGCCTGCAATTTTCCGTCTTTATAAAAATCTTTATTCGTGTACTTCTTTACGTAAGGTGCGTTCTGTGCTTCCATGGTATTTTCTGTTTTAGTTTGGTTTTCTGCTTTTTGGTTGTTTTTAGGCGCGCAAGCTACCACAGCCACACCCAAACATCCTAAGGCAATAACTTTTAAAAATCTTTTTTTCATAATTTTATTTATTTAAAAATCAACATTCTATCATTCTTTTACGACAAACGAAGCGATTCCCTCGATCTCGATCAGCAGCTCATCGCGGCAAACATCCGCCAGCAAATAAGAAATAGGCACTTTAGTAAATAAATGTTCCATATACACTTTCACAGCCGTTACATCTTCCGGATTTTTCAGATACACCCGGAGCATTTCCAACTGGCAGGGTCCGTCGGGCTGCACGCCCACTTTATTCAGATTCTCTTCAGAGATCAGGTAATTTATATTTTCCATAGTAGTGCCTGTCTGTACCAATATTCCTACATCCGTCAAACTTTGCTCTCCACGGATAGCCGCCGTACCCGAAATATAAACAATGCCCCTCTCTGCTCCCACAATCGCTTTCGCCCTTTCGAATTTAGGGGTTGTTTTTTCTTTAAAAACCTGATCTTCCGTTCCTAAAAGCACTTCCTGAGAATAAGCATGCGCCGCCACCTGCAAAGCGTTATCCAAAGGCACGCATCTGAAATGCGGCAATTTCGGAATAATGGCATTTACATCTACCAGCACTCCTCCCAGTTGCGTACCGATTCCGGTAGCCGCCGGATAGCCCTCAGGCCAGTCTGTACGGGCATAAAAATGACTGCGTGAATCGTTAAAATCCTGATAATGCTGGTGATCCCCGTTGAATGCCGTGATCCGCTCGATATAATTCCATTGGCGGACGATCGAATGGATATTGCAATTCTCTTTTTCGAGCAATTCTCCCAGATCGGCGAACACTTCGTCCGACTGCTGCAAAATACCGGAATTCAGGTCTTTCCCCTGCAAACTCCCGATAACCAGTTCCCGGTGCTCGTCGTCCTCGATTCTCAGATAATGAATCCCCTTGTAATCGCAATATTCGATCTTTCCCTCGAAATCGGCTCCCACCCGGTACACTTCCAGCACTAATTCCCCCACCAGCGGACGTTGCGCCACATAGCTCACAGCCGGACAGGCATCTACAAATTTTTCCTTTACCTTTTCCCGGATCATGGCCAAACGGGTTGCATACTCCTGGTTATTCCGCGGCTTTCCAAAAAAGATCAGGCGGGTCACTATATCGTTTTCACTGCATTCGTTCAGCAATTCATCCACCAGGCAGCCGAATTCTTTATTCTCTGCCGTAAAAATATCGTATGATGTCCTATAAAATACCATTACAAAGAATTTACATATTCAACCAATGCTTCCAGATCCGTTTTCGACAGTTTCTTATTTATTCCGTGTTTATGCACTTTAAACACGTCCTCCATAGTAGCTGCACGCCCATCGAAAAGATAAGGAGCCGTACGCCATACTTCCCGTAAGGTAGGTGTATCCCAGCCGTTTTCAAATTCTATGTCATCACCGATACGGTGCATTTTCAAATCCGTGTAATAAGGGCCGGAATGACATTCGTCACATTTGAGCTTTTCAAATACTTTTCTTCCCAGTTTCGCCTTTTCAGACAGTTCTCCGTTCACCAGGAAGGGACTCGGCACAGGCCGTAAAGATTTCAGGTACTCATCCACACATAGAGCGTCTTCCTCTGAAATCTCATAGAATTGAATATGATAGAACCCTTTTCTCACAGCCGTTTCGGCATCCGCACGAATACCGGAAATCATACAAGGGGCCGTTACATGCGAAAACAACATACTCTTACAATTTTTGGAATTTCCCACGCCGTCGTTCATCAAATCCCAGTTCATACCGTCGGTACGGCCGTCTCCCGGATGGCAGCCATTGCAGGATTGCCAGTTTTGAAAACAATAATGCGCATCATTGAACATTCGTTCACCTTTTTGCTGGGGAGTTTCCACCCGTCCCGGATTCAGATCGATATCCGTAAGCGTATGGGTCGAAAGATCGTAAATATTCAAATCGTCGGAAAAATAAGCAGGTATATAGGCTTTATGATTATGCACGATAAAATTGCGGGGACCGTTGCCTTTTAAAGCGATCCGCTCGCGAACTCCATACAGGAAACGCAAATCGTAATTTAAATTTTTCTTATCGGGATAAGCTTCGAATTTCTTGATAAATTCAGGATAATCGATCACACTGATTTCGTGCACCCCCGAATGGGAGATCACCATTTTATCACCGTCACAGACAATGCCCCAGATTCCGGCAGCTCCCCGTTCCGGCTCGTCCACCAGCACCGAGCCTAAAAATTCTTCTTTGGCAACATCCACGACACTCACGGCACTGGTATTCATCCATCCTTGCTGCAACTGGGAAGTGGGCACGGTGAAACGTCCCAGGTTATGGGAAACAAACACATACTTCCCGTCGGGCGACAGGCAAAGCCCGCGTAATGCATTACTTCCGTTCTCCAGCCGGATATCGGTGCGTTTCGAGAAAGAAGGCACATCGATCACCGACAGGCATGCAGCTACGGTATCGAGGTCGGCACGCTGTGCAGGTAAGAAATTGGTTACGAACAATGTTTTCCCGTCCTGGCTGAATACGGCTTTTTTCGGCTCGCGCAACACGCTCACATTCCGTTCCAGCGTCCCAGATTGAAGATTGATCTCACTCACCGTTCCGGCAAACTGATTGCAGACATACAATTTAGAAGCATCGCTATTTAATACGGGCCCCATTGCACCGGAAGCCGCCGGAATCGTTTTCACAATGCCGTCGGCAGATAAATCGATCACCGCCACTTTCCCTTCCGTATCGAAACAGGTGACATAAGCCTGCTTCCCTTTCACGGCCACTCCAGTGGGAGTCTGTTCCAATGTCCAGCTTTTCAGTACGTTCTGCCCGGTTGCATCGTACAACCGCAATGTCTTATCGCCCTTACACGTCATTAACAACTCACCGTTATCCGTCACCTGAATATCGGTGACGAAAAGCGGCGCTTTTCCTTCCTGAGCCCCAGCTACCAAAGCCCATAACATACACAATATTACTCCTGTCAGTCTCATATATTATAATTTTGCCAAAAGATAAAAGTCCCAACCTCAAACCGACGGGCACCGGCGCCATTCTTCCCGGTATTTATGCCCAACATTATCGGTAAAAACTCTCTCTTTTATTAATCATTTTCCGATTATAGCCTTTACGGCTTTCATTTCCTTGCTCTTCTTATAGCCTAATTTTCCTGAAATGACTTCTGCACAATTCCGCACTTTAACGCTCAACTCCGGGAAAACCGATAACGGAATACGCCCCTTGGGTCCCGACGTCCACACACAAGCCACCACCTCGCCATATTGATTGAATATCGGAGCCCCGATGCAATGCACACCCGATATTTCTTCCTCCACATCCACACCGTAACCGTTTTCCAGTATCTGTTCCAGCTCTTCTTTAAACCGTTTCGGATTAGTAATCGTATTATCGTTAAATTTCACAAAACGGATACTATTCAACAGCTCTTCCTTCACTTCTTTTTTCTGGTAAGCCAGCAACACCTTGCCCGGCGCAGAAGCATGCAAGCAAAGATGGGCTCCCGGCCGGAGCATAAAAGTAAAATCGTGCGAACCGATCACCTGTTCCAACAATACCGCTTCATTACCCACCAATGTCCCCAGCATAACCGATTCTTTCACCTCATCCCTCAAACGTTTCATCGGCTCGATAGCCCTTTCCAGCATATCCGTTTCTCCCAAAGCCGCCAATCCCAACCGGAAGACTTTTCGCGACAGCAGAAATCGATTGCATTCATCGTCCTTAGCAAGATACCCCATTTCCAGCAAAGTGTTTGCAATCCGGTAAATGGAAGTTTTGGGGTATTCCAGACAACTGCACATCTCCTGTATTGTCAAGCCATTATGGTGCTTAGCCAATAATTCAAACAGCTCCATCCCCTTTTCCAGCATCGGCACATTATAGCGATTCATCGTTTCCTGCTCCATTTCTAAAATTCACGCCTTTTTAGTTTCATATTTGAAACCATGTTTCAGATTCAAGCTACTGCAAAGTTATTATTTCTGATTTCCGAGACAAGTTTTTTTACTTATTTTTTGTAAAAAAATAACAAAAACGGAATACACATCCTGTATCGCCTATCCTATTGAGCCAAAACCCCGAATCCCACTTCCCCGGCCGGGATCATCCCGGCTTCTTTTCAACCTCCGGCAACAAACCGAAGAACTCACTCATTTACAACAAAATTACGGATACAACATTCATATCCCGCACTATCTTTATTTTTATCTTTCGAAATCCGGAGCACCAACCGATGCTCACCATCCTTCAATTCATTTTCAAGCACATACAACCACGGCAGATAGATCCCCTTACTCCAGCGGGTATAAGTATCCAGCCGCTTAAAAGGAGCACCGTCCACGCTATATTCCAATATTCCGGCCGCCGGACCGAATACGCCGAAAATACCTACCGCCTTCCCTCTGAAATCAAGAACTAATTTAGCATGCGGCTGTTTTCCCTGTAACATCGGCACATCCACAAATCCCCTCCGGGTTTCCGCCTTTATATCCGGAGTCCATTTTTCTACATACTCCCATCCCTTTCCTGCACGGGCTTCCCGGACATCCACAAAACGTCCGCCGTAATAACTGAAAGAGTCCAAAGGACAGGCAGGAAAAGCATGAGCCGTGATTTCCGCCCCGGCGGGAATACTGCTCCACATCCGGTCGAACAGGCAAGCAATAGACGCAGCATAAAAACGATGCCCGAAAGGCGAAGGATGAGTACCACCGAATTGCCTCCAGGTAAATTCGCCCGCCTGCATCCGTCCGGCGATCTCCTGAGCCAGATCGACCGAAGGTATCAGATAATGATTGGCTACCCGTTCATGATTTAGAATGACATCCGGAACCTGCTCGGCATCGAGCATAAGAATAAACGGATCGTAAATAAAATGCAGCATCACCACGTCCAGTTCAGGATTTTCCAACAAGGCACGACGAATCTCCCCCTCCATTCCCCTCACCTGCTCCGTAGGCGGAAAACCGTTCGTATGGTCGTTTACCGCCGCTTCCACAAATAGCAAATCGATACGCCCCTTTTCCAGCACATCGCCGGCTATACGGAAAGCTCCCGGAACCGAACCGGTAGAGCCGATTCCCGCATCCACAAACTCAAATTCCGTATAAGGGAAACGCTGTTTTAGCTGCTGTTGTATCATCGTGCGCCATCCTTGCATCTCGGTAATCGAACCACCCAAAAAAGCCACTCTCCCTTTCCGCTCTTTTTCGAAACGGAGATAAGAATTTTTCAGGCTTCCCCTTTCCTGGATATGCTGAAATTTCCCGTATCCGGGCTGATAGCGCAGAATGAAATCCACTACCGGACGGGGATCTTCGAGACTGTGAGGATGATGATCACAACCCGGTTTGAGGATCACTTCCACCGGTCCCCCTAAACGGGCGTACCTGTTCCGTACCACTTCCATGTTTTCCGGGTAAGGCACCACTTTATCGCTGTCACCGCAAACGCCGATGATCGGAATCCCGGCTTTAGCCAAAGGTTCCAAATGGTCTATCGGGTTTCCGGTAAATGTATTCATTTGCTCATCCGTCAGATTCCACTCCTTCAGCAACCCCTCCCATAAAATCCGGTTTTTCCTGCCCGGCCAGCTAAATACATCACATACGGGTGCATCCACATAAATACAGGCCACTTTATCGGTATTTTTCGCAGCCCAATTCAAAACAAAAAGCCCACCCCGGCTAAATCCTTCCAAAGTCACCTTCGGCGACAACCCGTAATAGTTCTTCATATAACCGTAAAAAGCAGTTCCCGCTTCCACAGCTCCGGGACTACCGTATAAATGGGTAAGATCGTAATAGACCACATGAAATCCATTTTCCAACAAGGCTTTATCCACCGCCGGGAAAGCTCCGAAAAATGCCGGACGCCATATCCAGGGCTTACCGGGAGCGGCCTGCCGGGGACATACCACGATAGCCTCGCGTCCCCGGAATCTGAAATCGTAACGGTCATATCCGCCCCATGCCGATTTCCGGCCGGGAAACGCCTGCATGGTATGTTTCATCTCTTTACCCGTCAATGCCTTGTAAACCGTTTCTGCCATGACGATAGCCCCCGCTTCGTTCGGGTGGACACAATCCGGAAAATTCTGCGGCATCCCGCTGGTAGCCGAGTGCATATCGATCACCTGCAAATGCTTTTTCCGGGCACACTCCCGGAGCAACGGAATAATGCCGTGAACAATCACGCTATCCTGAATCCCGTATTGAAGGCAATAAGCCTTGGCCGGATAACATAAATAAATCAATGGCCGGGAAGGCAATTTCTGAAAAGCGGTCACTAAAGTCTCCAAATCTTTGCTGAATTCACTTCTATACCGCCAATTATAAGCTTTACTATCGTTTGTTCCCAGTTTCACCACCACAATATCGGGCCGATATTGAAGGACATCCTGAAACATCTGTTCTTTCATATAAGGATGATCCCCCTTGTTTAGCAAAGTGCGGGCACTGAAACCGAAATTTCTCACTTCGTAACCGTCACCCAGCATTTGTCCCAACACCGCCGGATAACTATCTTTATCCCGGTTTCCGATTCCGGCTCCAAAAGTGATGCTATTTCCCACGCAAGCCACTTTTTTCACCTTTCCAGTTTCCTGTGCAGGTAAAACAAAACCGTACAAAAGAAACAGTCCTACAAAAATCACGCAGAATTTCATAATTTAGCAATTAAACAAGTCGTTCCAAATAGATTCAAGCCATCTATGCAAAGATATAAAAACAAGAATCCAAAAAACAAGATTGTATATAAATGTTTTAAAAATTGAAATAAATTCTCCCGCTCACTAAAAATCCGCTTATTTTGCAGTTTTAAAAAACGACACCGCATGAATAAAGAACTGTCACACAAATACTACAAAGAACAGATCAATAAAGTGATAGATTACATATACTCTCATCTCGACCAACCGATGGATTTAGAAATCCTGTCGGCACAGGTAGATCTGTCCCCCTATCATTTCCACCGTATATTCCGGGCAGAAATGGGCGAGCCGCTGGCTAAATTCGTCACCCGGAGAAGGCTGGAACGGGCAGCTTCCCTCCTGCTCTCGGCTCCCGGTCTTCCGGTGATGAACATCGCTTACGACTGCGGTTTCAATTCAGCCAATGTATTTTGCCGGAATTTTAAACAGTATTTCGGCATGACTGCCGAAACCTACCGGAACAAAAATCAGCAACCGGATAGCAAGAACAGTCCATTCAAAAGCATAACCGATACAAGCAACCGTTTATACTCCCGTTACTTTTGTTCCCGTAAAACGATAATAACAGGAGGAAAAACTATGAATTGTACATTCGAAATCAAAAACTTACCGTCGCAACCGATCATTTATTGCCGCCATCAGGGGGCTCTCGACCAGATGCAGGAAGCCTTTGCCAAATTGATGCAATGGGCTTATCCCCGCGGATTGGTCGCCGTTCCCGGAATGAAATTAGTCTCCGTCTATCACGACAACCCGGATGTCACGAAAAAAGAAAAACTGACAGCCGATGCAGGAATGACGATTCAGTCCGCCGTAAAGACCGAGGGAGAAATCGGACAATATGAGCTAAGCGGAGGACTGTATGCCGTAGGACGGTTTGAAATCGGCATGGAAGAATTTCCCGATGCCTGGCATGCGATGTTCGATCTGCTGGCAGAACACGGCTGCCAATGCACGAACGGACATCATTACGAAATCTATCAAAACAACCGGGACGAACACCCCGAAAAGAAATGGATCGTAGATATCTGTATCCCGGTAAAATACAATTAACCGGAAGAAGAAAGACTTCCCGCCGCGATGTTCCTGTTTTCTTCCGTCATAAAAACGGAGGCAAGAAAATAAAACCGCAGCAATGACTTCTATCAGGCACAAAAAATCCCTTCGGTATTTTTCCCGAAGGGATTTTATCATAAACCTTTATCGTGCCGGCAACGTGCCAGGACAAATTCATCGAAAACAACCCGGCGGACTATCCGCTCCCGGCAGTTATTTTACCGGGCAGACAGCCGAAACATTCCGAATATTTTCACTGTCGCAAAGCGACCACACCACTTTACCGTCGGCATCCAGTTCGATCAACGAAGGCTGGTCTTTCACCCGGGAGTGTCCCGCCCAGTTGCAAACCAGCAAATGATCTTTCACTGCGGCGATCTCTGCCACAAACTGCAAAGCCACTCCATCTATATCGTTCTGTTTCACCTTCCTCAACAAATCGCCTGTCTTACGATCCACTTCCAGAAACGAATGAGCGTCCCCGCAAGAGATCAGTAAATTACCATTTTTCAATTCCAGCACGGAAAACGTATTCCCTTCGGCATTATACGACTGCAATAATTTCCCGTCGGCATCCAGTTCCACCACCATGTGGCGCGACATCAACGGCACCAAGTAAGTGCCTTCCCGGCTTTTCCGAAGCTGACGGAATTGCCCGTGCAGACTATTGATCCGGGTATCGTAAGTAATCTCTTTACGAACTTTCCCCTTTTTATCCAATTCAACGATACGGGCAGGCTTCCCGGTGATCCCCAGCAGGTAACCGCCGTCGGGCAATACCGATGCCGTATGCAATTCGCCTTCTCTCGCCACCGGATAATCCCATACCGTTTGCCCGTCTTTGGTGATTAATTTCGCCCCTTTGCGGTAAGCATACAAAATTTGCCCTTTCTTCGTATAGGCCACACAATTACACTCATCGCCCGGATTCAGCCGATGACTCCACTCTACCTGCTTGCTTTTTTTATCCAGCAATACGATTTTATTCCAGCCGGAACCTCCCAATAATAACTTCTTTTGCGCCGGGGCACATAAACTGCCACACAACAACAACACGAATAATACTTGTATTTTCATTTTATCAACCGTTAAAATAGTTTATCTTTCATTTCCCCCTGCCTCCAGCTTCCAATCGTCTGTCCGGAAAGGAGCTACGGGCAAACCGTTGTCGCCGAACAGGTTGCCGATCGCTGCATTGTGAAAACCAAACCGGACGGCCACCGGACGCTTCACTTCTTTAGCAGACAGTACGACCTTACCGGATTCCACCGTTGCCTTCGCCGGATAGAATTTCCGGTCTTCCCCCGCGATCTCAAAGCCCACACATTCCTGTCCCTCTACCACCAAAGGATCGACCGCTCCCGAAAATTCCACTTCAACCTGATTCTTCTTCACGGTCATACCCCGATAACGGGGAGAGTAGGGATTCCCTGCTTTACCGTAAATCTCGGTAGCTGCAAGCATTGCAAGACGTTGCCCCACCTCCTTCTTTAATTGAGGATGGATATTATTTACATCGTCCACCAAATCGGTGATCACCACCATTCCGGTCTTAGACAAGGCCAACGTTTTGTCCTGCTGCTCCCGGATCAAGGTCGTTCCCCAGGGCACCGGACAACGGGCATAAGGAGCCAGTTGCACATAATAGAAAGGAAATTCCTGCTGGAAAGCTTTCCTCCATCCTTCGATCAGGGCGGTGAACAACTCTGAATATCCGGCAGCGTTCGACACATTCGATTCGCCCTGATACCAGATTGTTCCTGTAATATTATACTTCCGCAAAGGATAAATCATAGCATTGTAAGCCTGGCTCTTCCGCACCACCCACGATCCTTTCCGTAGCCTCAACGAATCCAATCGGGCATTTTGCCACAAAAATTCCGGCATCCAAATCTCGATCGGAGTTCCTCCCCAATTGGAATTGATAAGCCCCACCGGAAAATGAAATTCAGACTGTAAAGTCTTTCCGAAAAAATAACCGATTGCGCTGAACCGCTTTAACGATGCTGCATCGCACACCACCCATTTCCCCGGTAAATGATCCTGCGGATTGGCCGATGCCCTTTTGTCCACATAAAAAAAGCGAATCCGGTCATTGTCACAATGCGGCAATTCCTCTCCGATCTGCTTCAAGCCGCGCATTCCGTTCCATTCCATATTCGACTGACCGGAACAAAGCCACACTTCTCCCGACAATACATCCCGGATAATCAACTCTTCCCATCCTGAACGGATCTTAATCTCATAAGGCCCGCCCGACGGCGGCGTTTTCAACACCGCTTCCCAATCGCCTACCTGATTCACCCACGCTCTCACCGTATCTCCGTCCCACGAATTAGTGATCGTTAAACCTGCATTAGGATTACCCCAACCCCACAAACGAAAATCGCTCTTCTGTTTTACCACCATGTGGTCGCCGATAATCGAAGGCACGGCAAGCTGTCCCACAGCCACTCCCGTCCAACCGATCATCCACAGTATAAAGAATATATGTTTTTTCATGGCGACGAATCTACAAATTATATTAGAAAAATTTAAGTATTCTTAGCGAATAAATAATTTCAGGTTGTCCATCACAAAAATGACAGGATCATTATTCGTTTTCTCGATACCGATCCAGGCATCCGGGTAACGGGTGGTTGAAAATTCTTTTTTCATCCGCCCCTTTCCTCTCTCGATCGGTTCGCGCAATAAAACCCGGGCCTCCGGCCGGTCACTTTCTTTGATTATCAATTCATAACTATTGTCCCGGTCGCATAAATAATCGAATTCGATTTCATATTTCTGCTCCGGGGACAAACGCAACAATCCCGGCACGGTACGATAAAGCAATCCTTTTTTCTGATTCCAGGTTTTCAGCGAAAAATGCCCGTCAATCACATCCGCCGTACGTCCGGGGTTAAATTCCGACAAGTCGGTATAAATGCTGCCTTTCACCGTATTTACAAAAGGTCCCCATCCGATATCCCTTAATTCGAAATCTTCCCATAAAACGTAATCGGCTTCTTTCGCCACAGGAGTGGTGCGATAGGCTTTCACGTCGTCCACCCATACGACGGTTCCGGCTGTACCCGCCTCCGACCGGATACCGATCCTCACATCGTCCGTCCCGGCAGGAACCTCAAACCACACTCTCAACCGCTGCCAGCCCGTCGTCCCATTTAACGCGGTATTATCCAAATAATTTTTTACGGTATGAACGACCTTCCCTTTTTGCAAGGCTTCCACCTGCAATTCGGTTCTCCGGTCTGCTTTTCCGTCGATCAGAACCCGGGTAGAGACAAAATAGGCAGCTCCCGGCTGCAATGCCCCGATATGCTGGCTCACTCCGGCAACCTTCCCGGCTGCCAATTGTAACGAGGTCTGCCCGTTGCGGTCGCGTTCCACCCGCACTGCCCTTTTATCTCCGGTTTTCTCCCAGGACGATAAAGTGTAATCGTTAAATCCCGGATCTCCTATTTCTTGCCCGTCGCCCCACTTCATCACAGCAGGATCGATTTCCTGCACTTTCCGGGCATAAAACACATAAGGTGTTTCTTTCTCGAACGTATAATCCACCGCTCTGCCGTTTACCGGCACAGACCGTTCGAAAACACGTCCCCGGTCTGTCAGCTTATATACATACACTTTTTTAATTTTCTTCCATGAATCCGGCAACACCCAGTGTCCCGTCCCGCCTGTTTCGTCCCAGGCAAAGATACGTCCGGCTTGCTCCGCCAAAGGCTCCCAGGGAACAAAAACCTTTATCTCTTTAAAACTCTTCCTCTGTTCGTCCCATAAACCACTAAAAAACGTACTATTTCCCCAAACACCCTTCACCCGGTTGCCCTGCCTTTCCATCTTCACTCCGCCGTCAAACACAGCCTCCTGCTCAGTCCACCGCATCAACCGGAAATGCTGCAAAAACTTGGTAGGCAAATTCCGGGTATATACTTCTTTTACAAAACGGGGCACGCTCGCCTCGCCTTCCCAGCCGTTTATGCCGTGGTGCTCCGCTCCCAGCAGCAACGGGTCGAGCCCGAATATATCCCGGCAATCGTTCCAGATAAAACGCGCCACTTTGCCTTTCAGCCGGGTACGCCCGTGCGACCAGGTGGAAACGCCGTCCATAGCGGCATCGAACTCGGTGTACATCCGTTGGCGATGAGTCACCAATTTTTCATTGATCTTAATCAAAGGCCATCCCCGGTCCTGATACGTATCTACATACAGGAAATCGATATTCGGAACGGAATCGAACATTTCATCCATCCGCTGAAAAAGCTTTCCGCTTTTCAGGTCTTTCTTCTTATCGATCAATATCGCCTGATCTCCCCACAACCACCCCAATTCTTTGGTCAGTATCGACGGATCGAAATACCGCGACTCCGGATAAGCCTCCGTGCAATTTATATGCAATCCCACTTTCAAGCCGATCTCTTCTCCATGATCGATCATATAATTCAAATCGCGGAATCCGCCGGCCTGCCGGTTAGGGTGGGCATAATCGGGAAAAGACGAATCATGCCCTCCGCCCTGAAATCCCTTTACCAGTAAATCCTGCGGCAAAAAATCCAGCAACAGGGCGCACTTCTTCATATTATCGAACATTCGCAAAAAAGGATTCTCCGCCAGATGCGAAGCATTAAAGCCGATTTGCGATGAAACGATCGTTTTCACCTCCTCCGAACGGAAAGGACGTTTCACCTCGGCCCGGTAAAGCAGGGCGGCATCTTGCCAATCGACAATTCCATCCCGGTTGCCGTCGTCTGCAATCACCACCTTAAACCACGGCATTTCGAGTGTTTCCGTGGCTAACTCCCGGTAAGTCCACACGGGACACCAAGCCTGACACACTTTATTCCCGGCTATCTGCTTCACCTGAAAAGCCACCCGCTCGCGTTCGTCGATCACATTACTCAAAATTCCGGCAGCGAGTTCTCCGTTTTCCAGAAACAGATAATTCGCCGTCCGGGCAGAACCGTCCGGCGAAGATTCCCGCAAGGTCTGATATACATCGGGTGCATCCTTCATCGGAATCATCCGGCACCAAATATAAGCGGGAGCTTTGTCGGTCATAGCAACGGTCAGTAACTGCTGACCGGGAAAAGCTAAAGTATAAAGTTTATCCTGTCCCTCTTTTATCCGGTTTACCCGTCCTTCCAATACCTTCCCCCGGACGATCAGCCCCACACTGAACGACAGTTCAATTTTATCGAACGTAAAATCATACACTACCCGGTTTTCGCCTTCTTTTCGAAAAACGATCCGCGCAGGCTGCGGCTTACCGTTTACCATCACCTGTCTTTCCGGGGACATTGCTCCCCGGAACAATTTTCCCCCTAAACGATATTCTATTGCGCGGGGAAAATCAGCATCCACGGTCACGGTCATTTCCTGTGAACCAATATTTTCTGTCCGAAATTCCCTGGCATTCTGCGCATATCCGGCCCAGTAACCGATTCCCGGATATATTCCGGCCAAAAGAATCCCTAATAAAATAATTTTCTTCATCTGTTTCGAACTTGTAAAAAGTTACAATCCTGCTTTGCCTGTCCGGTATGAATTTTACGCCGTCCCTCCCCGGCGGATTTCCGGTACTAATCGATGCCGAAAATAACCGCCTTCTTATCGGGGTCTGTCTCATCTCCCTGCGTTTCTTTTCCTCCCTCGTATAAACGGGCAGCCAAACCGTTCCACTTCTTATATAGTTTCAAAGCTACGGTATAAGTATCCCCGACAGCCGTCGCGGGATAAGTTTCCGTTCCCTCACACCAAGTATATTCCCAGTGGGAGATCGTTTTATAAAAATCGTTCGCTTCATTGGAAGGCCGTCCGAACCGATGATGTATCTTTGGAGTTTCCACATAGCGTTCAGCCTGAGGTTTCTCTAATTCGTGACGCAGGAAATCGATATAGAATTCCCAACGCTTATAATAAAAATTCCGGAATAAACCCGCCCATTGCCGGTTGGAATAATCGAACAACATCGCATTCTTATCATACGGCCCCCAAACGGTTACCAGCCAGCGGGCATTCTTTTCATACAATGCTTTTTCCTCTTCCGTATTTCCGCAATTACGGGCCTCCGCTATCCATTTTCCCAGCGTAAAACAAGCATCCGTAGCCAACAACTCGTCCATATCGAGAATCAACTCCAAAAAACGCTTTGCTTCCGCTTCAAAAACCTCGCGGTTACCGTCGCGATAAGCATCGGCCAGCTTCACCTGCATCAAGATCGACATATCCGCCAGGCATTGCCGCATCACATCCGTCAGGTCGTAACGGTAATTCGGCTGCCGGCGCAAACGGGCATCCGCCTGCAGCATATAATAAGGAGCTTTCCACAATTCAGGAAAACTGTAAGCCCCCTGCGAAGTCAGCCCGGAATTGGGCGACGCTCCTCTGATTTTTAAATGAGGACGGGCACAAATCGGGGATTCACCCACCAAAGTCACACCTCTTTTCTTACCATATACCGTAGCATACAACACCTTCCATGCTTCCTGCATCTTCGGGTCGTTCATCCCGTAACGCGCCGTCGCATAATCCTGCAACCATTCCCCGACATCCGGCTTACGCGAATGCCAGGCCATCTCGGCAGCCAATTCATACACTACCGGGTTTGTCTCCGTAGCTTCCGGGAAAAGCCCGAATCCGATATAATTCTTCCAGGTGGAATCTTTCCCCTCTATACAAAGACGGCTTACCAAAGCATCCAGATTGCCTCCCATCGCCACCGTTCCTCCAAAGTTATGAATCATCCCCCCATGCCAGGCACGCCCTTTAAAGCGGTCGAATTGTTTCGAGCGAGAAGAATTTAAATCGAAAACCAATAAACGGTCTTTAGGAATCGCAAAAGCGATATCCGGGCGAAACGACCAGCTTTGCATCACGATCACCGCCTCTTTATCCACCCGGTATGCAACATCGAACAGAGCTTTACCCACTTCCTCCAGATAACCTTTATAAGTTTTCGGAGGCTGGCCTTCGTGAAAAGGATCGGCTGCATACAAATGGTTTGTTCCGAACAATTTCTTCTGCTCCTGTAAAAAGACTTTTCCGATCTTGCCGAACAAGGGATCCAAGGGATCCAACTGAGCCGTTCCGGGCGGGAAATAACGCAACCAAAAAGGTTTCACCGTAATATCGGCTTCCGGGAATTTTTCTTTCAATTTCAAGGGAACATAACCCGTAAATCCTTGCAAAACAGGTTTCATTCCCAACTCCCGCTCCCTGGCTAAAATCTTTTTCCCCAATTCCACACTACGCTCTATCCATTGCTTAGGCAACGGCCCTCCCCACTGTTCGATATTGGTCATCCATTGCCAGGCAAAAAAAGCAGGCCCTACCAAGAAACTGCGAATCTCTTCATCGGTCATCTTAAACTTTTTCAGGGTATTATACCACACGGCCTCTTGTCCTGTAATGGCTAAGGGCATCGTGATCCCGTGCAAAGCCATCCAGTCGATTTCTTTTTCCCAACGTTCCCAATCCCAAAAAGTAGCCGTATAGCTAAAAGTACAATAATTCATATAAGAACGATCCCAATAAGGCGATTCCCGGCGGATTTTCGTTCTTACTTCCGGAAGAACATCGGGCAATTCCACTTCCAGACAATTCCACGACACCTGCCGGTGGCAAAAATATTTCAAATACCAATTTAAAGCAGAAGCCACGGCCACAGGGCTATTCCCACTTAAGATCACTTTTCCTTCCCGGCTTTCTATCTCAAACACGTCCCTCCCTTCCGAAGCAGGAATCTCTTTTACATGAAATTCCGATGCACGTGATTTCACCACACGGCGGATTAAATTTTCAGACGCCGTTTCCCAACTTTTGGCAAACGTGTTTAAAGTTATTACACAAAACAATAACCCCAAGGCAAACATTCTTCTCATAAATACACTTTATATAGATTTCTCACCCAATCGATTGCACAAATATATTAATTAGTACTGTAGAATTTGAAAATTTTTTTATTAAAATCATCTCAAAATATACAAGAATTATCTCAAAATACTATCGTATATATACTAAAATTCAAAACTTAGCAAAATATTAACATTTACATAAATCATTGATTATCATACATATTAACACTAATACATAGTTATTTTTAGTCTATATCTCAAAAAATAACTTAAAATTCTTTGAAATATCAATAATAAGCATTTATCTTTGAGCAACCGATTGTACAACTCTTGCGCAAGTGGTGGTTTATCAAAAGTATGCAATCGTTTGTTAAGTCAAAAAGACATTAAAAAGCTGATTATTAAATCATGCCTACTATTTTCTTCAGCAAAAAAAACGTTCGTTTTTTATGGGGAGGAGAAAAAGAGGTCTGAAAAAGATAGAAAAACAGAAGAAAAAGGAGAGATAAAATTCCCTTCTTCTTCAAAAGCAAAAATTAATCGACTTATAATGACAGTATTAAAAAAACAATGAAAGAATAAAAATGAAGGTGGTG
>ENA-UEQO01000595-UEQO01000595.1-human-gut-metagenome-genome-assembly--contig:-NODE-595-length-41513-cov-26.102109_pt1 | contig 41513 bp, 35 predicted proteins | sample MGYA00242938_ERZ507940 | MGnify/ENA primary metagenome ERZ507940 (study PRJEB26167, sample SAMN06115517) | human gut metagenome | host: Homo sapiens | place: China:Chongqing | collected 2014-12-03... | reverse complement strand
TGTTAAGGCAGTTCGAAATGGTCTTAAGTGTTATGAAAATAAGTTAAAGAAAGCAGAAGCCGAAGAAAAAGAGAAAGAAAGACGGAACAAGGTGAAACGTTCTGCACATCCCGGATACGGTGAAGGCGGAAAGTACCATAAGAAAGAAACAGAAAATCCGCTTAAGGATGATGAGACGTTGACGTTTGCCCTGGTAGGAAACCAAAATTGCGGAAAGACGACGTTGTTTAATCAGTTGACAGGGGCTTCGCAGCATGTCGGAAATTTTCCGGGCGTTACCGTAGACCGCAAGGACGGCGTGATCAAAGGGTACAAAAATACATTAATCACAGACCTTCCGGGAATTTATTCTATGTCTCCTTACAGCAGTGAGGAGATTGTTACACGAGAATTTTTGTTAAATGAAAAGCCGAAAGGAATCATTAATATCGTCGATGCGACGAATATGGAGAGGAATCTCTATTTAACGATGCAGTTGATGGAGTTAGATATGCCTATGGTCGTTGCATTGAACATGATGGATGAATTGAGGGAAAACGGGGGAAGCGTTCATGTAAATGAAATGGAAGAGTTTCTCGGTGTTCCGGTTGTACCGATCTCCGCTGCCAAAGGAGAGGGAATCGAAGAGCTTGTGAAACATGCGGTGCATGTGGCAAAGTATCAGGAAAGTCCTCAAAAACAGGATTTTTGTGCGGATACGGAAAGCGGGATCCACAGAGGACTTCATGCAGTCATGCATTTGATCGATGATCACGCACAAAAAGCCGGAATCCCTCTTCGGTTTGCGGCAAGCAAGATCATGGAAGGCGATAAAAAGATTACCGAGAAATTGGATTTAAGCCGGAATGAAAAAGAAATGCTCGAGCACATCGTTGTTCAGACGGAAGAGGAGAGCGGTTTTGACAGAGCTTCAGCCGTTGCCGATATGCGATTCTCTTACATAACGGAAGTGTGTGAGACGGCGGTTGTAAAACCGCATGAGAGTAAAGAGCGTCTCAGGAGTAAACGGATCGACCGCATACTGACGGGAAAATATACGGGAATCCCGGCCTTTATCGCGATTATGGGAATTGTATTCTGGCTGACATTTAACGTGATCGGAGCGGGATTACAGTCGCTTTTGGAAACGGGAATCGGATACTTGACAGAAATCACAGATCAGGCGATGACATCCGCGGGAGTCAATACGGCGGTTCATTCCCTCGTTATTGACGGGATTTTTAACGGTGTGGGAGGAGTCCTTAGTTTCCTGCCGATCATCGTTACATTGTTTTTCTTCTTATCTTTGCTGGAAGACAGCGGATATATGGCAAGAGTAGCTTTTATTATGGATAAGCTGCTTCGTAAGCTTGGATTGTCGGGAAGAAGTATCGTGCCGATGCTGGTCGGGTTCGGATGTACCGTTCCCGGGGTGATGGCGAGCAGAACGCTTCCGTCGGAAAGAGACAGGAAAATGACGATTTTGCTGACTCCGTTTATGAGCTGTACGGCAAAGCTTCCGATCTATGCATTCTTTTCGGCTGTATTTTTTCCGGACTATGCCGCGCTTGTGATGATCGGATTGTATGTTCTTGGTATTGTTATGGGAATTATCATGGCCCTTTTGTTTAAAGGAACGATGTTTAAAGGGGAGCCTGTTCCGTTTGTTATGGAACTTCCGAATTACCGTCTTCCGGGAATGAAAAATGTCGGACAGTTATTGTGGGAAAAAGCGAAAGATTTTCTTCAGAGAGCTTTTACGGTTATTTTCGCGGCGACGATCGTGATCTGGTTCTTGCAAAGCTTTGATACAAGCCTGAATATGGTGACAGATTCAAAGGACAGTATTTTGGCAATGATCGCGGGAGCTCTTTCACCGGTTTTCGCACCGCTTGGGTTTGGGGACTGGCGTATATCGACGGCGCTTGTAACCGGATTTATGGCAAAAGAAAGTGTTGTCTCGACGCTGACGGTGTTGTTCGGCACTACGGAAGCGCTTCTTGGAACGATCACGGCGGCAGGAGCTGCGGCGCTTCTCGTATTTTGCCTGTTGTATACTCCCTGTGTGGCTGCGGTTGCATCGATCAAGCGGGAGCTTGGCGGAAAATGGGCGTTTTTTGTTGTCATCGGCCAATGTGTGATCGCATGGCTTGCGGCATTCGCAGTTCATACAGTTGCGATGCTTTTTTAAACCTGCTTGGACCCGGCAGAGGGAACGGAACATGAATCGGGATAGGTAATGGAGTGGAGGAGAAGTCCTGCCGGATTGCAGCGTACTTCTTTATCCACTCCCTTTTTTATGAGAAATTCAATGATGTGCTCCGGCATCAGGTACAGAAAATCATTTGCACAGATTTTGATCGTAAGAAGCGAAAAGCTGTCGTTTTCGGTTTCTTTGGAGTGGGAAACGGAAATGTCAAATATTTCTTTGACTGTTCCTTTTTTCTTTTTTACTCCTGAAAGGGAACGAAAATCATGGACTCCGACGAGAGAATCAGCCGCCTTTCTTATGGCGGCAACTTCTGATTCCGAGATGATTTCCGGTATATTTGCCGTGTAGGCTCTTGTGAATATGTTTTGGACAGGGGCGGTACAGATGCGGTACAAATAAGTTCTGGAGACTGCGTTTAAATCTGATCGGAAACGATCAGAAACAATTTCGGAACTTAAGATGTGAATATCTTTCGGAAGATATTCGTTAAGCTTTGATAAAAAATATGTATCGGAAAAAGGAGACTCTGTGTGAAAGTTGACTGTCTGACAGAGTGCGTGGACTCCGGGCGCTGTTTTAGCGCCGGCAAAAAGAGTGATGTCTTCACCGGTCATTTTCTGTAAAACAGAAGAAATGCGATATGAAATCGTTTTCGCGTATCCGTCTGCGGCAGGACGTGTCCATCCTAAATAGCGTGTTCCGTCGTATTGAAGGGTTCAGTGTTTTCAGAAAGGTGGACTTGCCGCAGCCGGACGGGCCGATGAGGGCGGTGATCTCGCGCTCGCCCACATCCAGCGAAATATCCTTCAGTGCCTTGAAATCACCGTACCAGAGGTTGAGGTCCTTAGCGGTGATGATGGGAGCAGTCTCTGTCATAGACAAAATCCTCGTATTTGATCGGAAACGACCCTCTCAGTCTCGCTGCGCTCGCCAGCTCTCCCAAAGGGAGAGCTTTTGTGCTGCATTGACAGGCACTTCTGAACCTCGCCCTTCGGGAGAGGTGTCAGTGCGGAAGCACTGACGGAGAGGGTTCTTTTTCCCTTTTATTGTTTCTGTTTCAACTTGGTCCTGGCCAGGCGGGCAGCCAGGTTGATGACCAGCACCAACACCAGCAGCACCGCGCCGATGGCCCAGGCGGAATCGAAGTCGCCGTCCTCAAAGGCCCGCAGATAGAGCAGGACCGAGAGGGTCGCACCGTTGGAGGTGTAGGCCTTTGCAACGCCCTTGGCGATGACCTCGGCAGCACCGGCGGTGAAGAGCAGCGCGGCGCTTTCGCCCACGATGCGGCCCACGGCCAGGATGCAGCCGGTCACGATGCCGTCGATGCTGCAGGGCAGCACGATGGTGCGGATGATGTGCCACTTGCCCGCGCCCAGACCCATGGCCCCATCGCGGTAGCCCTGGGGCACCGTCTTCAGGGATTCCTGGGTGGTGCGGATGATGGTGGGCAGGTTCATGATGACCAGCGTCAGGCAGCCGGAGAGCAGGCAGGTCTGGAAGCCCAGCGCCTGGGCGAAGACCAGCATCCCTACCAGACCATAGATGATGCTGGGGATGCCCGCCAGCGTCTCGTTGGTGAACTCGATGACCTCGATGATGCGGCGGTTGGTGGCGTACTCAGTCAGGTAGACCGCAGCCCCAACGCCCAGCGGCAGCACGATGAACAACGTCAGCACGATGACATACAGCGTGTTGAGGATGGCCGGCAGGATGCCGTCCGTCCCCTTGAGGACGCTGGCCGTGGTGGTCAGGAACTTCCAGCTGATGTGGGGCAGGCCACGCACCAGCACCATCCCGATGATGCCCGCCACCAGCGCCATGACCAGAATGGCAGCGGCCCAGACAGCGGCGGTGAAGAAGCGGTTCCAGGCCCTGCGGGCCGGGGAGAACTCAGCGTTCATCGCGGTCTCCTCCCTTCAGCACAACATTCAGCACCACATTGATGAGCATGATGAAGACGAACAGCACCAGCGCGATGCTGAACAGTGCCTGCTTCTGCAGGCCGCTGGCGTAGCTCATCTCCTTGGCAATGGCGGTGGTCAGGAAGGTGACACTCCGGAACAGGCTGTCCGGCATATTGGGGCTGTTGCCCGCCACCATCATCACCGCCATGGCCTCGCCGATGGCGCGGCCGATGCCCAGCACGATGCCGGCGGCGATGCCGCTCTTCGCGGCGGGGACACTGATCTTGAACCAGGTCTCGGTGTCGGTGGCACCCAGCGCCAGACTGCCCTGCTCATACTCCGGCGGGACGGCGTTCAGCGCTGTGACCGACACGGACACGATGCTGGGCAGGATCATGATGGCCAGCACCACGATGGCGCTCAGCAGGCAGGCACCGGATGCCTTGCCAAAGGCCCTGGCCACTGCGGGGACGAGCACCTGCATCCCCAGCAGACCGAACACGACACTGGGGATGCCGCTCAGCAGCTCGATGGCCGTAACGACCACCGTGCGCACACGGAGCCCGGCGGCCTTCGAGAGGAACACCGCCGTCAGCAAGCCCACCGGCACACCGATGAGGGTCGCACCCAGTGTGCCGTACACGCTGGACAGGATGAAGGGCAGGATGCCGTACTTCGGGTCTGCGGCCGTGGAGGCCCACTCGGTACCGAACAGGAAGCGGAACAGGCCGATCTTCCGGATGGCAGGCACGCCCGAAGCGATCATGTACACCGAGATGAGCACCACGCAGCCCACTGCCAGGATGCCGCAGAGGAAGAAGAGGAAGTTCATCACAGCTTCCAGCCACTCGGCGGGGGTGCGGGGCAGCTCGATCTTTTTCCGAAGCGAAGCGTTTTGTTTCATACTCGATTACTCATTCACAGGCACTGCACCGGCGGTACGGATGAGGTCCGCAGCATCAGCGCTGGTGGCGAAGTCGAAGAAGGCCTGCGCCTGCTCGGACAGGGTGACGGACTTGTTGGTGACGAAGACAAAGGGACGCTGGACCTCATAGCTGCCGTCCTTGACGGTCTCCTCGCTGCAGGCCACACCGCCGACCGTGACCATCTTCACAGTCTCGCCGACGGCAGACAGGGAAGCGTAGCCGATGGCCAGCGGGTTGGCCTCGACGGCGCTGATGACAGCGCCGGTCGCGGTCAGCTCCTGTGCATACTTGCAGGAGTCCTTGACATCCACGATGCTCTCGAAGCCGTCGCGGGTGCCGGAGCCAGCCTCACGGCCGATCAGAACGATCTCGCCGTCGTCGCCGCCGACCTCAGACCAGTTGGTGATCTCGCCGGTGAACATCTGCTTGAGCTGATCGACGGTCAGGTCCTCGACCTTGCTGGCCTTGTTCACGATGATGGCGATGCCGTCCAGTGCGATGATGGTGCCGTCCACATCGTTCTTCTCGTCGTCCTTCAGGGCGCGGGAGGACAGGCCGATGTCCAGAGTCTTATCGGTCGCACCGGTGATGCCGGCACCGGAACCGGTGGGGTCATAGCTGACGGTGACGCCCGGCTCCACCTCCGCGAAGCCTTCGGTCAGGGCGGCGATGACATTCTTCATGGAAGTGGAACCGCCGGTGGCCACATTGCCGGACAGGCTGCCGGAAGCAGTGGAGGCGGCCGAAGAGGCCGTGGATGCAGCGGCGGAAGAAGCCGCAGTGGAAGAAGCGGAACCGCCGCAGGCGGTCAGGGCAGCAGCAGCGGCTGCGGCACCACAAACAGCAAGGAACGAACGGCGCGCGATCTTTTTCATCATGTTTTCCTCCATCACCATATCCGGGTCGTATTTTCCCGGTTCTTTTTTCCTTTTTGTGTTTTCCCTTGGAACGCCTTTATTGTACCGCCGTCCTTCTGCCGCTGCGACCACGCGCGGGAAAAATCGAAGTAAATTGTTTGCACAGGCTTTTCCTGCTTTGTAAAATTCCGGCTCTTCCGGTGTGAAAATCGTTGCGCCGGATTTTACAGTTCCGCGCCAACTGCCGAAAATGCCCCGCTCTGCTTGTGCAGACTACACAATCAAAAAAGCCGGAGCTGTGCGGCTCGCACAGCTCCGGCTTGGAGGGTTTTGGTCTGGCGCTCAGATGCCCAGCATCAGGGAGGCTTCCTTGGCTGCGATCTTGCAGCACAGGTAGGTCTTGGCGTCCTGCGGGTTCGGGTAGAACAGCACCTGCACGTAATTAAACTTCGACACGCCGCTGCCCTTGCCGCACAGATGGCCCTTTGCGTACTGGCCGCGGTTCAGGGTGCGGGTATCCAGAGCGTTCAGCTTAGAGTTCTTGTTCAGAATGGCCATGGTGTCGGAGTTGATGTCCAGCTCCTCCGAGCCGTTCACCCGCAGCTTGAAGCTGCCGCCGGTGGGATTCAGCGGGATCCCGGCCGCGCTGCCGTTGTTGATGAGCACTTCCGGCACCAGATAGAAGGTGCCGTCCGAATAGCTTGCGTAAGCCAGAGACCGCACGGTCATCTTGATGCCCTTCAGCTCAGCGGTATCGTTCAGGCCGTTGGCGTTGCCCACCATCTCGCCGCCTTCGCAGCCGCCCAGCAGGCCCACAGCGGCCACAGCCAGCGTTGCTGCGCCCACACTCTTCAAAAATCCACGACGGGTCAGTTCCATCTTCGGTTCCTCCTTATCCAATCTTTTCGACCGTTTTGGTCAGCGTACCAAAATTCAGGGTATACACAGCCGTCTGGCCTGAAAGCTTGACGGTCAGTTTCAGGTCTACCGCGCCGCTGTTGACCTGCTGGTACAGGTCGGCGTCTTCGATGATGAAGCTGGGGGTGCACTCGGTCGGCACCCGCATCGGCAGAGTGGCGAACTCCGTCTTGGAGCTGCCCGCTTTCAGCTCCGTCTCCCCGGCATACAGCGAGGGGAACATGCTTCGGATGAAAGGCATCGCGGCAGCACCGGCGTCGTTGTTGGTCACAAAGACCGACAGCTTGACGGTCGCGCTGCCATCCCCGTTTTTGCCCAGCACGGAGCGCTTCAGGTCCAGGTCCACCTTATAGTCGCCCAGGATCACAGCCGTGGACGGCTCTGCTCCGGCATCTGTGCTGCATCCGGTCAGGCCTATGGCCGAGACGGCCAGCGCCGCAGCGGCGGCACCCTTCAAAAATCCGCGGCGGGAAAATGTTTGTTCCATGTCTTGTTTCCTCCTTGCCCGGTCTTATCCATTTTCAGTCGTTTGTCAAGTTAAGCATACCATATTGTTCCAGCCTGTCAAGCGTCTTTTTTTCAGTAAAAAGCCGCCCGCCCCCGCAAGGTGCAGGAGTGGACGGCAAAAACTGTGCCTGTCGTTCTTTGTGCAGATCTTACTTACGGGAAGAGGTCACTTTTCCGTCTGCATTCCGGTTCATCACAAAGGTGGAAGTCTTGCCTTTCAGGTTGAAGGTGAACTCCAAGCTGCTCCAGTTTTTGTTGACATGTGCTTCGCCCTCGGCATAGACGGGCTGGAAACAGATATAACCTGCCTCTGCCTTATTCAGATCCTTGCCCGGCCCATAGGTCTTGGTGCCATTTTCATCGAACAGCGGGGTATAATCGCCAAAACCGCTCACATTTGCTGCTGCTTTCAGGTCCAGAACCACCTTTGCGTTGTGTCCGTCGATCTTTGCACTGGTGATGTCGCTTGCCTTGAAGGTGACCGTATCATTGGTCAGATTCTTGACTTGGAATTCGACAGCCAGCAGCGCAAGCTCTTCCCCATACGACCACGGCTGGTACTGATTGCTCAAAGCATACATGAATTTACCTACACTGTCTGCCGCATGGCCCTTCTGGTCACCGTACTGCTGGAAGAACGAGCCGACCGCATTATCGACCGCATCGCAGCCGCTCAGTGCACCCGCTGCACCCACAGCCAGCGCCAGCGCGCCGGTGATCTTCAAGAACGAACGCCGAGTCATCATTTTCATTGTTTTTTCCTCCTGTTGATCTGTGCCCAAGCGGGCACACGGCAAATGATTCCTATGCCAAGAATACCCATATTCTTGCGTTCTGTCAAGCGTCTTTTTTTTTAGTAAAAAGCCGCCCACCCCCGCACGATGCAGGGGCAGGCGGCACAGTTTGAATACAAACTTTGGTCAGAACCGGGCTTCGGCCCCATCCGGGCGGTAGAATGTGACGTGTTTTTTCCACTGCGGATCGCCCATCGTGCGGCGGTAGCAGTCAGCCAGCCCCTGCACGGTGGTCTCCGCATCCGGGGTGGTCCGGCCGCAGGGCAGCACCAGCACCCGGAACCAGGCGTCGAAGAGATGCTCCGTCCAGCCCACATCCACAGCCCCGCACCGGGCGTAGAAGCCCAGACGGCGGACGGCCATGGCCTCGTCCTCGGCCTTTTCGGGGCACTCGGCCTCAATGAGGATGGCCTGACAGCCGTTTTCGTGGCCGGGCAGCTCTGCCAGCAATGCCGCGCCCAGACCGGAGGCCCGGTACCGGGGCAGGACCGCAAAGTAGTCCAGCTGGCTCATGGCACAGCCCACGGGGCGCACCATCAGCAGATAAGCGGCCAGTGCATCGCCGTCGTAGATGCCCCAGGTGTGGGCGGTTCCGGCGGCTTCGCTGTTCAGGATCATGCTCAGGGGCTTGAGCTCGCTCTGGGGAAAATCGCGGCGCATCTCGTCGAGGTACACCTTCGTCAGCTCTTCGGCGGTCAGCAGCCGCCAGGTCAGGGTCACGGGATTCATACGATGCGGGTTCCTTTCTGGACGACAGCCTGAATGTTGAGCGCTTCGTCGGCCAGAATGACGTTGCCGTACCGTCCGGCGCTCAGGCTGCCGTAGTCGTTGTCGATGCCGATGCTCCGGGCGGGGTTTTCGCTGGCGGCGCGGACGGCGCTCTCCAGCGGGACGCCCATCTCCAGCACAGCCCGCTTCATGCAGTCGTACAGGCAGGTCGCGCTTCCGGCGATGGTGCCGGGCTGTTCGGTCAGCGTGGCGCGCGGGCCCTTGACCGTGACCGCCTGTCCGCCCAGGCTGTACTGCCCATCGGGCAGGCCGCAGGCCATCATGCTGTCGGCGATGAGGATGACGTGGTCGTCGCCGAAGGTGCGGAAGGTGAAGCGGACCATAGCCGGGTGGATGTGGACATTGTCGGTGATGAGCTCGACTTCTGCGCCGCGCTCCAGCGCCGCAATGATGGGGCCGGGCGCGCGGTGGGTGATGCCGGGCATAGCATTGTAGAGGTGGGTCATGTGGGTGGCACCGGCGTCAAAAGCCGCGCAGGCGGTATCGTAGCTGGTGCAGGTGTGGGCGATGGAGATGCGGACCTCCCCGCAGCACTCCCGGATGAACTCCAGCGCACCCGGCTCTTCGGGGGCCACGTCCACAAGCTTGATGAGGCCGTTCGCGCGCTTCTGCAAGCGGCGGAACATCCCCACATCGGCAGGATGGAGGTATTCCGGGTTCTGTGCGCCGACCTTCTTCGGGCTGATAAAGGGGCCTTCCATGTTGATGCCGACAAGGTCTGCGCCCTTGCCGTTCCGGTGGGCCGCAGCCGCATCCATGACGCCGTTCAGGATCTCTTCCGAGAAGGTCATGGTCGCGGGGCAGATGGCCAGCACACCCTTGCTGGCTTCAAAGTCGGCTAGCGTCTGGATGGCCTCTTCCGTTCCGTCGCAGAAGTCCTTGCCCATGGCACCGTGGAAATGGATGTCCACAAGGCCGGGCAGAGCATAAGCACCCTTGGCATCCAGAACTTCTTCGCCCGCTTCCGGCTGTGCAAAGGGCACGATGCGCCCCTCCCGGATGAACAGGTCCCCCTCCTCGAACGTGTGGCGGGGGGTATAGATCTTTGCATGTTTGATGATCATAATTGAAGCCTCTATAATCGAGCTGTTTGCTGCTGTTTTTCTTTACGTTCCCGCAATGCCTTGCTGCCAATGGCTCCCCCTTTGGGGGAGCTGGCAAAGCCGCAAGGCTTTGCCTGAGAGGGTCACAGCAGGCTCAGTGCCTCTTCGTCAGCCACCAGGATGCAGTCGGGGTGCATCTGCAGGATGGAACCCGGACACTCCGGGGTGACGGGGCCGGACACGACGGCCTTGACGGCCTTGGCCTTGGCCAGACCGTTGGCCACCACCAGCACCTTGCGGGCCTGCATGATGGTCTTGATGCCCATGGTGTAGGCCTGCTTGGGCACGAGGTCCTCGTTGCCGTCAAAGAAGCGCTTGTTGGCCTCGATGGTGGCAGCGGTCAGGTCCACGCAGTGGGTCTCCAGCTCAAAGGCTTCGCCCGGCTCGTTGAAGCCGATGTGACCGTTGGGGCCAAGGCCCAGCAGCTGCAGATCGATGCCGCCCACGCTGTGGATGATCTCGTTGTACTTTGCACAGGCGTCTGCTGCATCGGGGTTGGTGCCGTCGGGCAGATGGATGGCCTCCGGGCGGATGTTCACATGGTCAAACAGGTTCTTGTGCATGAAGCTCCAGTAGCTCTCCGGATGCTCCTTGGGCAGGCCGCGGTACTCGTCCAGGTTGACGGTGGTGACCTCCGAGAAGTCCACATCGCCCTTGTTGTACCACTCCACCAGCTGGGCATACGCGCCCACAGGGGTGCCGCCGGTGGCCAGGCCCAACACACAGTTCGGCTTCATGATGACCTGCGCGGAGATGATGTTTGCCGCCTTGCGGGACATATCCTTGTAATCCTTTGCACGAATGATCTTCATAGTGGAAACCTCCTGATTTTTTCTCGTTGTCTTCAGTATAGCACAGTCGCAGTGCTCAAAAAACGGTTTTGTGTGAACAAAAAAGGGCCGCCGAAGATGGGCGTGAACGCCCGCCCTCAGCGGCCCTTCGGGAATGGATGCAGGATCAACCAGTCTCCTGCACAAAATTACGATTCAGGATGCGATCACAGCATCTTCTTCAGCTCGTCGTACACGAACTGGACCTTGGTGCCGATGATGACCTGGCAGGTAGTCTTGTCAGGACGGATGACACCGGCTGCGCCTGCTGCCTTGACAGCCTTTTCATCGACCTGCGTGTAGTCCTTGATGGTGAAACGCAGGCGGGTAGCGCAGTAGTCCACGCTGGAGACGTTTGCCTTGCCGCCGATGGCCTTCAGCACACCAGAAGCAACTTCGGTGTAGTTGTTGTTGGCCAGGGTGATCTTCTTTTCGGCCTCTTCAGCGTCCTCGTCCTCACGGCCGGGGGTCTTCAGGTCGAACTTGGTGATGGCAAAGTAGAACACCAGATAGAACACGACGAAAGCAGCGATGCCCAGAGGAATGATCATCCAAGTCTTAGCAGCTGCGGGCAGGGATGCGGAGAAGACCAGGTCGGTCGCACCGGCAGAGAAGCAGAAGCCAGCACGGAAGCCGGAGTAGTAGGTGATGACGGTGAAGATGCCGTACAGAGCAGAGTACACAATGTACAGCGGGAAGCACAGGAACATGAAGCCGAACTCGAACGGCTCGGTGACGCCGCAGACGAAAGCGCAGATCGCAGCGGACAGAACCAGACCGATGGCAGCCTTCTTGTTCTTCGCGGTCTTGACCATTGCCAGAGCAGCACCGGCGATACCGAACATCATGCAGGGGAAGAAGCCGGACATGTACATGCCGAGGCTCCAGCCCACATCTGCAGAGGTCTCACCAGCCCAGAAGTGGGACAGGTCGCCCAGGCCGATGGTATCGAACCAGAACACGTTGTTCAGAGCGTGGTGCAGGCCGGTGGGGATCAGCAGACGGTTCAGGAAGGCGTAGATGCCAGCGCCGATGCCGCTCATGCCTGCGATGCCCTTGCCCAGAGCGACCAGCGCGCCGAAGATGACGGGCCAGACGAACAGCAGAACAACAGAGACCACAATGGAGATCAGGCCGGTGGCAATTGCAACGAAGCGCTTGCCGGAGAAGAAAGCCAGCCAGTCAGGCATCTGGGTGTTCTTGAACTTGTTGTAGCAGGTCGCGCCCACCACAGCGGCCAGAATGCCGATGAACGAGTTGCCAGCGACCTTCTGGAAAGCAATGTAGGTAGCGGTGCCCTCTTCGAGGGTGCGGACTGCACCGACGACGGCGGGGCTCAGCAGCTGCTGCATCATCAGGAAGCTGACGAGGCCAGCCAGACCAGCGGTACCATCGTGGTCATCTGCCAGACCGACTGCTGCACCGATTGCAAACAGCCAAGCCATGTTGTCGATCAGAGCGCCGCCTGCCTTGACCAGCAGGAAGCCAACGGTGTAAGCTGCACCGGAAGTTGCTGCACCGGGCACACCCATAACGCCCGGAGCAAAGGCATAGCCAAGACCCATCAGGATGCCGCAGATCGGCAGGACCGCGACGGGAAGCATCAGTGCCTTGCCCAGTTTCTGGAGATGTTTCATCATAAGACACATTCCTCCTTAAAGAATGTTGTTGTTATGGAGGCCCCTGGTTGCAGGCTGTCCATAATTGCGTAACAATATCTTAACACATGTTAAGAAAAAAAGAAAGGGGGTTTTCGCCATTTTCTTTGCGAATGATACAAAAATCCTTGATTTTGCATTTTTCAGTCAAAAGTTTTTGGGGTTTTTGATGGGATACAAGTTTCCTCTTTGAAAATAATTTTCTTGTTTGTGAATTTTCTATATTCTGCTGCCTCTGCCGCGCACTTCTTGCACCGGGGCGGCGTCTATGTTACTATATAGGTATTCCCGAACCGTGCACAACATCCCGAAGGAGGTTTTATCAATGGAATGGACCGACATCCGCCTGACCGTGGCCAAAGCCGACGCTGACAACGCCGAGGCCGTCGCCACGATGATCGCCGAAGGCGGCATCTATATCGAAGACTACAGCGACATCGAACAGCAGGTGGCCGAGATCGCACACGTAGACCTCATCGAGCAGGAGCTGCTGGACAAGCCCCGCGACCAGGTCATCATCCACCTGTATCTGGAGCCGGGCGCTTCGCCGGTGGAGACGCTGGCCCTCATCGCCGCCCGGATGGAGGCGGCAGGCATCGCCTACACCGTCGAGACCGAGGGCGTGGAGCAGGAGGACTGGCAGAACGGCTGGCGCAAATACTATCACCCCATGGAGATTGGCCAGCGGCTCGCCGTCGTACCCTCCTGGCAGGAATATGACACCGACCGCGTCAAGCTCATCCTCGACCCCGGTCTGGCCTTCGGCACCGGCGGCCACGAGACCACCAGCCTCTGCCTGGAAGCGCTGGACGAGCGGGTGAAGGGCGGCGAGCGGGTGCTGGACATCGGCACCGGCTCCGGCATCCTCGCCATCGCCGCCCTCAAGCTGGGTGCGGCCTCTGCCGAGGGTGTGGACATCGACCCCGTGGCCGTCCGCACCGCCGGGGAAAACGCCGCACTGAACGGCGTGGCCGACCAGCTCACCGTTCTGGTGGGCGACCTGTCCGACAAGGCCAGCGGCACGTATGACATCATCACCGCCAACATCGTCGCCAACGCCATCCTGTCTCTGGCCCCCGCTGTCCCCGGCCTGATGGCCGAGGATGCCGTTTTCATCGCCAGCGGCATCATCGACAGCCGGAAGGATGAGGTCATCGCCGGGCTGGAAGCCGCCGGTCTCGCCGTGCAGGAAGTCAAGGAAAAGCGCGGCTGGGAGTGCATCGTCTGCCGCAAAAAATAACTGCTCAGGCGTTCCGCGCCAACTCTCCTTACAGGAGAGTCCTTGGCAGTCGGATACAGTTTGTATAAGCTGAGCAAGTTCAGGATAGGAGCCACTATGCCGCACCGCTATTTTACCACTGAGATCGCCGACGGCACCGCCACCCTGCGGGGTGCGGACGCCCACCACCTCGCCCGCGTGATGCGGGGCAAGCTGGGCGATACCGTCATCCTCTGCGACGGCAACGCCGTCGAATACACCGCCGTCATCACCGGCTTCGGCTCGGAGACCGTAGAGTTCTCGGTGGAACCGGGCTACCCCAGCGCCGCCGAACCCAGCGTGGAAGTGACCCTCTTCGCAGGCTATCCCAAGCAGGACAAGCTGGAACAGGTCATCCGCCACGGTGTCGAGCTGGGCTGCGCTCATTTCGTTCCCTTCTTCAGCCGCTACTGCGTGGCCGCCCCCAAGAAAGAGGAGCAGAAGAACGAACGCTACAACCGCATCGCCTTCGAGGCCGCCAAGCAGTGCGGCCGGGGCATCCTGCCGGATGTGGCCCTGCCGCTGCCCAACTTCGGCGCAGTCTGCCGCAGTCTGGAAGGGTACGACCTCGTGCTCTTCTGCTACGAGTGCGGCGGTGCCCCGCTGCGGGAGCTGCTGGCCGATGTCCGCCCCGCCGACGGCAAAAAGCCGAAGATCGCCGTCATCACCGGTGCCGAGGGCGGCTTTGCCGCCGAGGAAGCCGAGATGGCCGCTGAGGCCGGTGCCAAAACAGTCGGCCTCGGCCCCCGCATCCTCCGCTGCGAGACGGCCCCTCTGGCCGTTCTCTCCGCCGTCATGACCCTGACGGGGAATCTGGAATAAGTGCTTTACAAAACAGGAGGGACAGCCCGCAAGCTGTCCCTCCTGTTTTGTTTATAATTGGTCTGCGAATGCGAACGCCTTTTGAATTGCAAAATGATTTTTCAGTTGCTATACTGGGCTTATCAAAATTTTTTCGGGAGGACGTCGCAGTGACCACACAGACAATGCAAATCGGGAACCGACCTTGCCGCATTTACGGCGAAGCCCATGCAGAATACCTACTGCTCCAAATGACCGGCGAACACGAGCTGCAAAGCATGGAAAGCGAGGTTACCGCTATTGCACAGAGTGCGCACCGCTTTCTGTTTGCGGCTATTCCGGTGGAAAGCTGGAACGATGCACTTTCTCCGTGGGAAGCCCCTGCTGTTTGGGGGAAGCAAGGTTTCGGTGGCAATGCTGCGGACATCCTGCGCTTTCTGATGGAACAGGTCATCCCCACGCTGAAGCGGCAATTTCCTCTCCCGGAAAACGTCAAAATCATTCTGGGCGGCTATTCGCTGGCCGGGCTGTTTGCGCTGTGGGCCTCCACCCAGACAAATCTGTTCTACGGTATCGCCGCCGCATCTCCCTCGGTGTGGTTTCCGGGCTGGATGGAGTATGAACAGCGGCACCCAATACAGGCTCAGCGCATTTACCTGAGCCTTGGCGACAAGGAAGAGCATACGAAAAATGCTGTCATGGCTGCGGTGGGTGATAACATCTGCACCCTGCACAGCCGACTTATAGAGCGTGGCGCAGACTGCACCCTTGAGTGGAACAGCGGCGGGCATTTCAAAAACGCTGACCTACGCACGGCAAAGGCCTTTCGGTGGGTGATGGAGGAACACACATGACCATTTTGATTGATGCAGACGGTTGTCCGGTCGTCGATCTGACGTTGCAGATTGCAAAGCGGTTTGTCGTTCCGATCATCATCCTGTGCGACACCTCTCACCAAATCGAGCGAGAAGGTGCGCAGACGCTGGTGTTCGACAAAGGAGCGGACAGCGTGGATTTTGCTCTCGTCAACCGGGTAAAGCCGGGGGATATTGTCGTAACACAGGACTACGGGCTGGCCAGCATGTGCCTTGCCAAGTGCGCACGCGTGCTGAACCAGAATGGTCTGGAATACACCGCCGACAACATAGACGCTCTTATGCTGCGGCGGTATGAAAACAAAAAGCTCCTCCGTGCCGGAAAGCACCCCAAGGGGAGCCCAAAGCGGACGAAGGAGCAGGATGTCAGGTTTGCGGACACGCTTGAGAAGATTCTGAGCAAAAGTTATTGATACATACTTTCTAGCCGCAAAAAAGGCACCAGCCTGAGCTGATGCCTTTTGTTGGCGGAGATGGTGGGTATTCTCCCGCGGGCTAAGCAACAGCCCGCAGGGCTGATTGCTTGCGGCCTGCGGGCCGCCGCCCTGTTCTCATCCGCACCATCTAGCCGCAAAAAAGGCACCAGCCTGAGCTGATGCCTTTTGTTGGCGGAGATGGTGGGATTCGAACCCACGTGCCCGATTAAGGACAAAACGATTTCGAGTCGTTCTCGTTACGACCGCTTCGATACATCTCCATATATTAGCCTTTACAGTATAGCAAAAAAGCGGTTTTCCGTCAACACTTTTCTCCCGTTACGGCACGGCACGGCTGCAAGCCATACGCAGCCGTGCCGTTTTGCGTTTTTGGGGCAGAAAGCGCGGTTTCTTTGCAAAAAAGGCTGTTCTTTTGGGCGGGAGCCGAGTATAATAGGAACGATATTTTTCAAATTTGAAGTACAGAGGAGAGCATTCCAATGGCACAGGCAAAACAAGATATGGGCACCGGCAGCATCAAAAAGCTGATGCTGCAGCTCATGATCCCCGCCGTGGTGGCGCAGGTGGTGAACCTGCTGTATAACATCGTGGACCGCATTTACATCGGCCACATTGCGGGCATTGGCGCGGCAGCGCTGACCGGCGTGGGGCTGTTCACACCCATTCTGATGCTGCTGAACGCTTTTGCCATGCTGGTGGGCGCGGGCGGCGCGCCGCGCACCGCCATTGCTCTGGGGCAGGGGGACAGGCAGCAGGCCGAAAAGATCGTCTCCAACAGCTTTACCATGCTGCTGCTCTTTTCGGTGGTGCTGACCATCGGCTTCTATGCCGGGGCACCGGTGCTGCTGCGGCTGTTCGGTGCCAGCGATGCCACCCTGCCGTACGCCCTGAGCTACAGCCGCATCTACATTGCAGGCTCGGTGTTCGTGCTGGTGGTGCTGGGCATGAACCCCTTTATCACCACGCAGGGCTTTGCCAAGACCAGTATGCTTACCACCGTGATCGGCGCGGTGATCAACATTATCCTCGACCCCATCCTGATTTTCGGGTTCGGGCTGGGCGTGCGGGGCGCGGCCATTGCCACGGTGCTCAGTCAGGCCGTGGGCGCGGCATGGATCATCCTCTTTCTCACCGGCAAAAAGACCATCCTGCGCCTGCGCAGAGACTACCTGCGCCCGGAAAAGCAGATCATTCTGCCGGTGCTGGCGCTGGGCATCTCCTCATTTGTGATGCTCTCCACCGAAAGCCTGCTTTCCATCAGCTTCAGCTCCAGTCTGGCGCGGTACGGCGGCGATGTGGCTGTGGGTGCCATGACCGTCATCACCAGCGCATCCCAGCTGTGCACGCTGCCCATTCAGGGCATCTGTCAGGGCGGACAGCCGGTGATGAGCTTCAACTTCGGCGCAGGCAAGAAGGCCCGCGTCAAGGAAGCCTTCCGTTTTCAGCTGACGCTGTGCGGGTCCTACACCTGCTTGTTCTGGCTGTTGATGATGCTGTTTCCCGGCGCGGTGGCGGGCATTTTCACCTCGGACACCGCACTGATCCAGTACACCACGTGGGCCATGCGCATTTACATGGCGGGCATTTTTGCCATGGGCTTCCAGATCGCCTGCCAGCAAAGCTTTATGGCGCTGGGGCAGGCTAAGGTCAGCCTGCTGCTGGCCTGCCTGCGCAAGATCATTCTGTTGATCCCCCTCATCTTCATTCTGCCGCACGTTCTGCCGAACCCGGTGTTCGGCGTGTTTCTGGCCGAGCCGGTCAGCGACATTCTGGCCGCCACCATCACCACCATCACCTTCTTTGCCCGGTTCGATAAGATCCTCGACCGCGGCGCGGCTTACGTATGATCCCCATGCAAGAACGCCTGCCGGGCCATTGAGCCTGACAGGCGTTCTTTTTATGCATCTTCCGTGATTATTTTCCGCCGGGAAAGGAACACGTCCTTATTGAAGGGCGAGACATACGTGCACTCATACTGCACCGCCTTGATGCGGCTGTAAACAAAGATCCTTCCATCCCGCAGTACACCACGGGAAGTGATATCCATGACCGGCAGCCCCTTTTTGCAGTGCAAAAGTTCGGCGTGCTCTGCATCCAGTGCTGCTGCATGGTAGTTGGTAATAAAGTAGGCAATGCGGTACTTCTGCCGCAAGGCATAGCTCTGAATAGAATCCTCCAGCACCTCCCGGTTCAGCTCCGGAAACAGCGCACAGGGCATCCAGCCAGTTTCTACCTGACTGATCTCATACCGCACGATACGGATGCGGCGGAACTCCCACAGGGTCTCGCCGGCTTCAAGATTGAACACCCGGCGCAGCTCCGCCGTAGGCTCCACCTGCTTCAGGTACAGAGTTCTGGAACGCAGCTCCTCATAGGGCACTTCGGTAAGGGAATTGTAGACCATGGGATGCCCCAGTGCCTTTTTGTTGATATAGGTGCCATCACCCTGTGTCATATAGATCAAACCAATGGATTGCAGCCTTCCCAGCACCTTCTGGATCGTGAAACGGGAAACGTGATAGATCTCTGCCAATTCCCGCTGGCTGGGCAGCTTGTCCATTATGGTCTTGCGCTGAAAGATCTTGCTGATGAGGTCTGTAACGATGAACTCGGTCTTTTTGGCAGTCACAGGCAGTATCCTCCCTTGGGGTCTTTTGCTAAGGATACCACACTGGGACAAAAAGTGCAAAGTCCTGCACATTATTGAAAGCGGTCGGTCACGGTGTCACCAGCGTACCATCCGGGATACGGCTCTGGGTCCACTCATGGGGACGGTAGCGCACCGGATACTTGACGATCTCCTTTTCGTCGATATCCACACCGATGCCCGGACGCTCAATAGGGTAGAAGTAGCCGCCTTTTGCCTCGTTGTAGCCGGGGAACACTGCCTTGATCTTGTCTTTCAGCTCGATGTTCTCCTGAATGGCGGCATTATGCAGATGGATGTTCAGGTGGGTATTCACCGCCACCCCGATGGGGGTAATGTCCGATGGGGTGTGCCATGCGATACGCACACCAAAGGGTTCGCAGAAGTGCGCCAGCTTTACCGCCGGGGTAATGCCACCCAGCTGGGAAACATGGCAGCGCAGGTAGTCCACGCGGCGGTTCACGACCAGTTCTTTCCATTCCATGGGGTTATTGAACAGCTCGCCGGTAGCAATGGGGGCCGCACACTGGCTGCGCAGCTGGGCCAGCCACTCGTTCTGATCCGGCGGAAGCAGATCTTCGAGGAAATAGGGAGCGTACGGTTCCAGCTCTTTGGCAAACCGGATCGCCTGATTTGGGGTCAGCCTTTCATGCACATCGTGCAGGATGTGGAAGGAGCTGCCGTACTTTTCCCGCAGCTTGCCGAACATATACACGGTGTTGCGCATGTAGTCGTCCTGGTTAAAATAGGTGCCGGGCAGGGGGTTTTCCGGGGTATTCAGCTCGTCCGGGATCCCGCCGTAAAAGCCCAGCTGGCAGCGGATATGACGGTATCCCTCCTTGTAGATGCGGTCCACCTCGCGGTATAATCCTTCCAGATCATCCGCCACGGCGTGGGTATAGGCCGGAATGGCGGTGCGTGCTTTGCCGCCCAGCAGCTGGTACAGCGGCATATCTGCCAGCTTGCCCTTGATATCCCACAGCGCCATGTCGATGCCTGCCACGGCGTTGTTCAGCACCGGGCCGTTGCGCCAGTAGGAGTTGACCATCATCAGGTTCCACAGGTCTTCAATATCGTTGGCATCGCGTCCGATCAGGATGGGCTTGAGGTAATCCTCCACCGCGCATTTCACCGCCAGCGGCCGCTGCTGGAAGGTTGCGCAGCCCACACCATAAACGCCCTTATTCGTGAGCACCTTGACAGCCACCAGATTATGACGTTCCGGGTTCGTGACAAAACATTTGATATCTGTAATGATCGTAGGTTTCATAAGAAGCACACCTCTTTATAGCAGATTGAAAAGGGTTTGCATTTTTACTTGCAGAACTATTCAATCATACCTTGGGCGGCAAATCAATTCCTGCTTTTTATTTGGCGAAAACCGCAAAATAAAACAGTCCAATTTTTGAAACTAAAATCATTTAACAGCATGTTATCGTTGCTTTTTGAAATCATTCCAGAGAAATGGTATGTTTTACAATGAAATTTTTCCGTGGTATATTAGCGTCACAACGCACGTGCTGGATTTTCGCTTTGGAACACAATCAAGGAAAAAGGAAACCGAAGAAGGAGGCTCTCCCTTATGGAAAAGACTGAAGTCGTCGCAAAGATCATCGAGTATGTCGGCGGCAAAGACAATGTTGTGAACACTTGGCATTGCATGACCCGTCTGCGCTTTGAGCTCAAGGATACCAGCAAGATCCAGGAGGACGCCATCAAGGCGCTGGATGGTGTCATTGGCGTGCAGTTTGCCAAAGGCCAGCTGCAGATCGTGCTTGGCACCAGCGTCCATAAATATTATGACATCGCCCTGCAGATGCTGGATCTGAAGGAGGATATCGCCGCTCCCGCCCAGCCGGAAAAGAAGAAGGACTTTATTTCCTGGTTCATGGATATGGTGTCCGGCGTATTCGGCCCCATCGTGCCCGCCATTGCCGGTGCCGGTATGATCAAGGGCCTGATGGGCGGTCTTGTCGCTCTGGGCGTGGTTTCCAATGCTACCGATACCTATAAGATCATTGATATGCTGGCAAGCGGTGTGTTTACCTTCCTGCCGTTCTTCATTGCCGCATCGGCCGCAAAAAAATTCAAGACCAACCAGTATCTGGCCATTGCCATTGCCGCCACTCTGATGTACCCCACCATGGTGGATGCTGCCAAGGCAGGCGAGATCAGCAACTTTATGTTTGCAGGCATCCTGCCCATTCCGGTATTCAACTATTCTGGTTCGGTCATTCCCATCATCTTCGGCGTATTTGCCCTGAGCTATATCTACAAGTGGGTCGATAATATCGTTCCCGAAGCCGCCCGCACCGTTATCACCCCCACCATCACCCTGTTCATTTCCGGCTTTTTCGCTCTGACTGTCATCGGCCCCGCGGGCATCTATATCGGTAAAGGTCTGGCATGGATGCTGGATGTGCTGTTCGGTATCTCTCCCATCTTTGCCGGTGTCGTCATGGGTCTGATCCGCCCCGCTTCCATTCTGGTGGGTATGCACCACGCCATGACTCCTATTGCTCTGGAGAACTTTGCCACCAAAGGCTACGACATGCTCATGCCCATGATGTTCATTGCAAATCTGTCCATTGTGGGTGCCGCCGCAGGCTGCTATTTCAAAGAAAAGAGCCAAAAGGAACGTTCCATCGTTCTGTCCTCCGTTCTGTCCGGCATTCTGGGCATCACCGAGCCTGCTCTGTTCGGCGTGCTGACCAAGTACAAGAAGGGTTTCCTTGCTGCCACCATCGGCAGCTGCGTGGGCAGTGCCTTCATCGGTGCCTTTGGTGTGCGCCTGTACGGCTACATCACCTCCAGCATTTTCAGCATTCCCGCTTATATCGGACCTTACTTCATCTACGCCGCCATCGGCTGGGTCATTGCCTTTGGCTTATCCTTTGTTCTGAGCTACCTGTTCGTGGTCAAAATGGACCGCAGCTGATCGCTTTTTCAAATCTCCCACGATAAAAAAACAGGGCCGCCGCACAAACGATGTGCGGCGGCCCTGTTGGCGTTCTGTTTTTATTTCCCCGCCAGAAGAATGGCCAGCACGGCTTTCTGCACGTGCAGGCGGTTCTCGGCTTCATCGAAGATCTCCGGTGCGTGCTGCTCGAACACCGCCGAGGAGATCTCCTCGCCCCGGTGGGCGGGCAGGCAGTGCAGCACCATGACATCGGGCTTGGCGCTTTCCAGCAGCTTGCCGGTGAGCTGGAAGCCCACAAAATCCCGCAGGCGCTGCTCACTTTCCGGCGTGCCGGGCTTGGCGGTGTTCCACACAGCCGTTGCCACCACGTCGGCATCCTGAATACCCTCGGCAGGGTCTGCGGTCAGGTGGAAGGCGCTGCCGTACTTGTGGGCGAACATCAGCACATCCGCCGCCGGGCGGTAGCTCTGCGGGCAGACGCAGGTGACCTGCATCCCAGCCAGCAGTCCGCCCACGATGAGGCTGTTTGCCATGCTGCTGCCGTCGCCGACAAAGCAGAGCTTCCGCCCGGCCAGGGTGCCCCGGCGCTCCCGAATGGTCATCAGGTCGGCCAGAACCTGGCAGGGATGGGCGTAATCCGTCAGGCCGTTGATCACCGGCACACCGGCCAGCTCGGCAAACTCTTCCAGATCGCTCTGGCGGTAGGTGCGCCACACCACGCAGTCGTAGTAGCGGCCCAGCACCCGGGCGGTGTCCTTGAGGGGCTCGCCGCGCCCGGCCTGCAGCTCGGCGGTGTTCATGTAGTTGCCCAGACCGCCCAGCTGGTACACACCCACCTCAAAGCTGGTGCGGGTTCGGGTGGATGCCTTGGAGAATATCAGGGCAACCGTCTTTCCTGCCAGCAGCGGGGCCGTGCCGCCCAGCTTCTGCTGTGCCTTGAGCTGGTCGGCCACATCCAGAATGTGGGTCAGCTCGGCAGGGGAGAGGTCGCTCATTTTCAGCAGATTTTTCATGCCTGCTCCTTCGGAGCCGTCGGCTCCATCTTGCCCAGCACATCGCTCAGGATCTCCAGCGCCATATCCACATCGTGCTCGCTGAGGGTCAGCGGCGGCAGCAGGCGCAGGCGGGTCTTGGCTGTCAGCACCAGCAGGCCCGCTTCGCGGCAGGCGGCCAGCACATCTGCGGCCTTGAGGTCGTAGAACTCGATGCCCACCATCAGGCCGATGCCGGAAATGCTCTTGACATGGGGCAGCTTTGCGATGCCCGCACGCAGCTGGACGGCGCGCTCGTTGACATTGGCAAGGAAGCTCTGGTCCATGCGGTCCACCACCACGTTGGCACCGGCGCAGACCACCGGGTTACCGCCGAAGGTGGATCCATGGGTGCCGGGGCCCATGCCCTCGGCCACCTTTTCGTTCATCAGCACTGCGCCGATGGGCAGGCCGCCGCCCAGACCCTTGGCCAGCGTGACCACGTCCGGCTTGAGGTTGTAGTGCTCGCAGCACAGGAAGGTGCCGGTGCGGCCCACGCCGGTCTGCACCTCGTCCACGATGAGCACAAGGTCTTTTTCGTCGCAGAGCTTGCGCACGGCCTGCACGTAGTCCGGGTCCAGCGCCATCACACCGCCCTCGCCCTGAATGAGTTCCAGCATCACGGCGCAGGTGGTGCGGTCCACCAGCTCCTCCAGCGCTTCGATATCGCCTGCCGGAGCATACAGGAAGCCCTCATTGAAGGGGCCGAAGTAGTTGTGGAACACCTCCTGACCGGTGGCGGTCAGGGTGGCGATGGTGCGGCCGTGGAAGCTGTTCACCAGCGTGATGACCGTGGTGCGGTCCTTGCGGTAGTGGTCCACGCTGTACTTGCGCGCGGCCTTAATGGCACCCTCGTTGGCCTCGGCACCGGAGTTGCCAAAGAACACCTTGCTCATGCCGGTGCGCTTGCACAGCTTTTTGGCCAGCTTGCCGCAGGGCGCGGTGTAGTAAAGGTTAGAGGTATGCTGCAGCTTGTGGGCCTGCTCGGAAACGGCCTCGGCCCAGTCCAGATCACAGTAGCCAAGGCTGTTCACGCCAATGCCGCTGGTAAAATCCAGATACTGCTGGCCCTCGGGGCCTGCGGCGCGCAGGCCGTGGCCTTTTTCCAGCACAATAGGGTTGCGGTTATAGGTGTGCAGGACGTATTCGTTGTCCCGCTTGATGACTTTTTCAGAATCCATAGGTGTACCCTCCTGTGAACAGAAACTGTGAACAGAAAACCCTCTCAGGCGCTTTCGCGCCAGAAAATGCTGGCAAAGGCTTGAGAGGGTCATTTTTCTTATTATACCGCCTGCACGGCACCTGCGCAATGCTTATTCGCGGTGGCTGCGGCGGTAAAAGCGGGTGCCGGAGCCGCGGTTGGAGAACAGCTCCAGCAGGATGGAGTGGGGCACGCGTCCATCGATGATGACCGCCTCGTGCACGCCCTGATAGATGGCATCGGCCATGCCGCCGATCTTGGGGATCATGCCGCCCGCAATGATGCCGGCGGACTTATAGCCCTCGATCTCGGACACCTCCACCTCGGGGATGAGGGTGCTCTCGTCGTCCTTATCCCGCAGCAGGCCCGCGATATCGGTCATGGATACCAGCTTCTCCGCTTTCAGCGCAATCGCGATCTGTGCAGCGGCGGTGTCGGCGTTCACGTTGTAGGCCTGACCCAGATCGTCCATGCCCACCGTGGCGATCACGGGAATGAAGCCGCCGTCCAGCAGGCTTGCGATCAGGGTAGCGTCCACATGCACGATCTCGCCCACATGGCCCAGCTGGGGGTCCAGCTCGGTGCAGCGCAGCATCTGGCCGTCCATGCCGCACAGGCCCACGCCGCGGCCGCGCAGCTTTGCCACCAGATCTTTGTTCACCTTACCGGCCAGCACCTGCTGCACGATCTCCATGGTGGCATCGTCAGTCACGCGCAGACCGTTTGCGAAATGGCTCTCCACGCCCACTTTCTTCAGCATCTCGTTGATGGCCGGGCCGCCGCCGTGCACCAGCACCACGCGCACACCCAGCAGGGTAAGGGTGACCAGATCGTTCATGACGGCATTTTTCAGTTCTTCGTTGATCATGGCATTGCCGCCGTACTTTACCACCATGGTCTTTCCGTGATACTTCTGGATGTAGGGTGTCGCCTCAGAGAAAAGGCGCGCCATTTCTTCGTTTTTCATATACTCTCCTTGCCGCCAGCACGCTTGCTCCGGCATTCGTTTTCCACCAGACGAACTCCTTCCGTCATCGCTACGCGATGCCGCCCATTCCCCTTCTGGCACTTTCGTGCCACCTCCCCCGGCCGGGGGAGTCTTTCTCAAGGAGGGAGGCTTTCAGGCGCCCTCCTTGAGGGGGCTGTCGCCGCAGGCGACTGGGGGAGTTCCATTAAGTTCTATAGTCGCCGTTGATCTTGACATAATCGTAGGTCAGATCGCAGCCCCATGCCTTTGCGGATGCATCGCCGGTGCCCATGTCCACCTTGACCAGCACATCGTGCTCAGCCAGCACCTTGGCGGCTTCGTCCTCGCTGTAGGGGTGGTAGGCGGCATTTTCGCACACATACACCTCACCGGCCTTGCTGGAAAGCCACACGCAGACCTTATCAATGGAGAAATCGCCGGGGGTGTAGCCGATGGCGCACAGGATGCGGCCCCAGTTGGCATCGCGGCCGAACACTGCGGCCTTGAACAGGTTGGAGCACACCACGCTGCGGCTGACGGCACGGGCGGTCTTCAGGTCGGGGGCGTGGGTCACTTCGCAGGTGATGAGGTGGGTGGCACCCTCGCCGTCACCGGCGTGCTCGGCACACATGTGCTCTGCAATGGCGGTGAGCGCGGCAACAAAGGCTTCGTAGTCCGCGTTCTCCTCGCAGATCTCCGGGTTGCCTGCAAGGCCGGAAGCCATGATGATCAAGGTATCGTTGGTGGAAGTGTCCAGATCCACGCTCATCTGGTTGTAGGTGCCGGGCACCACGGTCTTGAGGGCCTTTTCCAGCAGGATGGGCGAGACCGCCGCATCGGTGGTGTAGAAGGCCAGCATGGTGGCCATGTTGGGGGCGATCATGCCGCTGCCCTTGCCAATGGCACCCACCGTGCAGGTCTTGCCGCCCAGCTCGAACTGGATGGCGTATTCCTTTTTGTGGGTGTCGGTGGTCATGATGGCGGTGGCGGCATCGGTGCTGCCCTGCTCGTCCGCAGCCAGCTTTGCGGCGGCGGCAGGGATGCCCCGGGCAAAGGGGTCGATGACCATGGGCTGACCGATGACACCGGTGGAAGCGGGCAGAACGTCCTGCGGGTCGATGCCCAGCTCCTTGCCCACCAGCTCACAGCATTCTTCGGCCAGAGCCACGCCGTTGGCGGCGCAGGTGTTGGCGTTGCCGCTGTTCACGATGATCGCCTGTGCGTAGCCGTCCTTCAGGTGGGCGCGGTCCACCTTGATGGGTGCGCCGCAGACCTTGTTGGTGGTGTACACACCGGCGGCGGCGCAGCGCACGTCCGCCTTGATGAGTGCCAGATCGTATTTTTCTGCATGGTTTGCGCGGATGCCGCAGTGCACGCCAGCCGCTGCAAAGCCCTTGGGCGCGCAGATGCCGCCCGCAACTTCTTGATACTGCATAATGATCTTCCTTTCCCACAAAGAAATACTTCTCACTCGAACGGGCTAGCCCTCTCAGGCTCACATACGTTCGCCAGCTCCCCCAAAGTGGGAGTCCTTGGCAGTCCACGCAAACTTCATCTTTTTGCCAAGGCCTCTCCCTTTGGGAGAGGTGGATTTGCGAAGCAAAGACGGAGAGGGCGAGGACGCTACCCGTGTACGAGCCATCTTTATTCCAACCCTTCGGTCTCTTCCAGCCCCAGCATCAGGTTCATGCACTGGACGGCCGCGCCGGAAGAGCCTTTGCCCAGATTATCGAACAGGGAGACCAGCATCATCTGGTCGCCTGCAGCGTTCACGGTCATGTACAGCTCCATGCGGTCGGTACCGGCCATGGCATTCGAGTACAGGCCGTTCTCCGGCAGGGCTTCGTTCAGAGCGTGCACCTTGACGGTGGCAGCGTCCTTATAGTACCCGGCAATGCCTGCAGCCACCTGTTCGGCGGTGCTGCCCGCCAGCGTCAGATCCAGCGGCACCAGCACCTGCATGCCGCAGTAGTAATCACACACCACGGGCACGAACATGGGGGTGTGGGCAAGGCCGCTGATCTTCTGCATTTCCGGCAGATGCTTATGGGCAAGGCCCAGACCGTAGCTCTTGGGTGCATCCAGCTTGCTGTGCGCCGGGCGATCAGCGCTCTCGTACTCGGCGATCATCTTTTTGCCGCCGCCGGAGTAGCCGGAGATGCCGGTACAGCTGAAGGGATAATCTGCCGGTGCAAGGCCCAGCTCCACCAGCGGGCGGGCAATGCTGATAAAGCCGCTGGCATAGCAGCCGGGCACTGCCACGCGGCAGGAATTTTTGATTTTTTCCTTCTGGCCCGCCAGCTCCGGGAAGCCGTAGTCCCATGCGGCATCGGTGCGGAAGGCGGTGGAGGTGTCCAGCACCTTCACGTCCGGGCGCAGCAGGGGCATGACCTCTTTGGAAGCGGCATCCGGCAGGCAGAGGAAGGCGAGGTCGGCAGAGTTGATGACCTTCGCGCGCTCGTTCACATCCTTGCGGCCCTCTGCGGAAATGGAAAGCAGCTCGATCTCCGGGCGTTGTGCCAGACGGTCGGCAATGCGCAGACCGGTGGTGCCGGAAGAGCCATCAATAAAAACTTTCACGCTCATGCGTTCTTTTCCTCCCACGCATCCAGCTGTGCGTTTGCCAGTGCGATCTGGTTGTTCACGCTGGCTTCGCTGGGGCCGCCGTAGCTGGTGCGGCCCTCGCAGCACTTGACCAGATCAATGGCATCGTAGATATCGTTCTCAAACAGAGCGCTGTAGCCCTTGAACTCGTCGAGGGTCAGCTCTTCAAGGGTCTTGTCCTTTGCGATGCAGTCGGACACCATGCAGCCGGTCAGCTTGTAGGCATCGCGGAAGGGCATCCCCTTCTTGGTGAGGTAGTCGGCGCAGTCGGTGGCGTTGATAAAGCCCTTGGCGGCGGCGCGGCGCATGTTGACCGGAATGGTCTTCATGGTATCCAGCATGGGGGTGACCGTCTTCAGGCACAGCTCCAGCGTATCCACTGCGTCGAAGATGGCTTCCTTATCCTCCTGCATGTCCTTGTTGTAGGCGAGGGGAATGCCCTTCATCATCACCAGCAGGGTGTTCAGGTCGCCGTAGACGCGGCCGGTCTTGCCGCGGATCAGCTCGGTAACATCCGGGTTCTTCTTCTGCGGCATAATGGAAGAGCCGGTGGTAAAGGCATCGTCCAGCTCAATGAACTTGAACTCCCAGCTGCACCAGAGGATGATCTCCTCGGAAAGCCGGGACAGGTGCATCATGCAGATGGAGATGGCATTGGCCAGCTCGATGCAGAAATCGCGGTCGGACACGCCGTCCAGACTGTTGGCACAGGGAGCCGCAAAGCCCAGCTTTTCGGCGGTGAACTGGCGGTCCAGCGGGTAGGTGGTGCCAGCCAGCGCGCCGCTGCCCAGCGGACACTGGCTGTCCATGCGGGCGGTGGCATCCTCAAAGCGCTGCAGGTCGCGCAGCAGCATGGAGGCGTATGCCATCAGGGCGTGGCCAAAGGTGATGGGCTGGGCACGCTGCAGATGTGTGTAGCCGGGCATGACGGCGGTGGTGTTCTCACCGGCCTTTTTGCAGATGACCTTGATGAGCTCCACAATGTAGGCCTGCAGGGTGTGGCTGTAGTCCCGCAGGGTCAGGCGGATATCCAGCGCCACCTGATCGTTGCGGCTGCGGCCGGTGTGCAGCCGCTTGCCGGCATCGCCGATGCGGGCGGTGAGGGTCTGCTCCACAAAGGTGTGCACATCCTCGGCACCCGGGTCGATCTCCAGCCTGCCGGCTGCCAGATCATCGGCGATGGAAGCCAGACCGTTGAGGATGTCCTCACAGTCCTTTTCCGAGATGATGCCCTGCTTTGCCAGCATGGCGGCGTGCACGCCGCTGCCGCGCATATCCTGCGCGATCATGCGCTGGTCGAACCGGATGGAGGAGTTGAAGTCGTTCACGCGGGAATCCACGGCCTTGGAAAAACGGCCCTTCCAGAGTTGTTCTGCCATAGTTTTATCCTTTACTTTATGTCCAAACCCTCTCAGTCACGGCTTGCGCCGTGCCAGCTCCCCCAAGGGGGGAGCTTTTCTTCTGCCTGCGAAAAGCAAGAGCTTCCCCACTTGAAGAACGGCTTTGCCGAACTGCGCATAAAGCTCGCCCTTCGGGAGAGCTGGCAAACCCGTCAGGGTTTGACTGAGAGGGTTCGTCAATTTCTTCTAAAAACGGCAAAGCCGCCGCAGGGGAAAACGCTCCTGCGGCGGTGCCGCCGGCAACGATGCCGGTTGGATGGAACTTCCGTGTGAAAGTGTGAAAACACACGAAAGGGAAGATGTTATAGCTGCTTACTTGACCTCCGGCCAGTTCTTGGACAGCTTTGCGCGCTCCTTGATGGACAGGCCGAACAGGTTGATGAAGCCTGTTGCATCAGCCTGATTGTAGTCCTCGTCCTCACCGAAGGAAGCGGTCTGCTCGTCGTACAGGGTGTACGGAGAGGTGACGCCGGCGTTGATCATGTTGCCCTTGTAGAGCTTGAGCTTCACATCGCCGGTGACGGTCTTTTCCAGACTGTCGGCAAAGGCATCCAGAGCCTCGCGCAGCGGGGTGAACCACTGGCCGTTGTAGACGATATCGGCATACTTCTGGGCCAGCTGAGCCTTGAAGTGAGAGCTTTCCTTATCCAGAGTGATGGTCTCCAGAACATTGATGGCCTTGTACAGGATGGCACCGCCGGGGGTCTCATACACACCGCGGCTCTTCATGCCCACCAGACGGTTCTCCACGATATCCAGCAGGCCGATGCCGTTCTCGCCGCCCAGCTTGTTCAGGTGCTCCACCAGCTCCACAGCGCCCATCTCCTTGCCGTCCACAGCGGTGGGGATGCCCTTTTCAAAGTGGATGGTCACATAGGTGGGCTTATCGGGAGCCTGCTCGGGGCTGATGCCCAGCTCCAGGAAGCCGGGCTTGTTGTACTGGGGCTCGTTGGCGGGGCTTTCCAGATCGAGGCCCTCGTGGCTCAGGTGCCACAGGTTCTTGTCCTTGGAGTAGTTGGTCTCGCGGTTGATCTTCAGGGGGATGTGGTGAGCCTCGGCGTAATCGATCTCTTCGTCACGGCTCTTGATATCCCACTCACGCCACGGAGCGATGATGGCCATATCCGGGCACAGGGCCTTGAGGGTCAGCTCAAAACGCACCTGATCGTTACCCTTACCGGTGCATCCGTGGCAGATGGCATCTGCACCTTCCTTGATGGCGATATCCGCCAGAGCCTTTGCGATGCAGGGACGTGCAAAGCTGGTGCCCAGCAGGTAATCTTCGTACTTCGCGCCGAACTTCAGGGTGGGGAAGATGTAGTTCTCCACAAAGTCCTTCTTCAGGTCCAGCACGTACAGCTTGGAAGCGCCGGTAGCCTTGGCCTTTTCTTCCAGACCATCCAGCTCCGTGCCCTGACCCACGTCACCGGAGACAGCGACGACCTCGCAGTTGTTGTAGTTTTCCTTCAGCCAGGGAATGATGATGGAGGTATCCAGACCGCCGGAGTAAGCCAGCACGACTTTTTTGATGTTTTCCTTTTTCATAGGTGACGCTCCTTTTTCATAAAAATACACTTTTGTTTTCTGATGCGCACTTTCCCTTCGCATCCTCTTCCGTTGCGTTTCGGTTGATGCTTTTATTATACGCCGCGCTGTTTTTTCGTCAATAACAAAACCATACAAACCTTTTTTGCTTCCGGCACCCGTTTTTCGTTCATGTTGCATCTTTATGCGTTATTTGAAGAATATATTCATATTTTATGCATTTGCGCAGTATATATTCGGCCCGGTGTGCATCCCGTATTCATGGGCGGCACCGGCTTTCCGGCAGGGCGCACAATGGTCGATTCATGTCGTTTGGGTGGCGTTTCATACCCCCCCACACACAAATTTTTGCAGCGCCTGCTATACTGGATGCAAGTTAAAATATGCGTGGTGTCTCCATTGCGGAGGGGACAGCGCAAGTTCAAAAAGCAAAGGAGATGTCATTATAATGAAAAAACGGCTCATCAGTTTTCTGCTGGCGCTGAGCATGATGCTGAGCCTTGTGCCTGCGGGGGCGGTGGCGGCAGAAGTTCAGAACCTCGTATCAGCGCGGAAGCCATCGACAGCCAGAAGGCTGCCCGCTGGTGTGTGGAACAGGGCCTGATGCCGGCCGATGGCGCAAGCTTCAAGCCCAGCCGCTACACCTGCCGGCCGCAGGTCATCAAGGCATGGAACGACCTGCAGGCAATGCAGAAGGCCGGCTAAAACGTCATTCACATCTTCTTTCTATTTTCCAGAGCATCCCCAAGTGCGCAGCAGGCCCCCGCCGGATATCCGGCGGGGGCCTGCTGTTTATCTGATATCTTTGTTGTATCTCTTACTTGGCTTCCTTCCACGCAAGGGCTACAACGGCCTGCGCGTAGACGGTGAGCTGCAGACCCTTATCGGTCTGGGCCACCGGGGTGATGATCACATCACCGGCGTTGTGGCCGTGGGCATCCACAGTCAGCAGCTGCACGGCGTACCATGTGTACTTTTTGTCCGCTGCGGTCTGGGCCGGGCGGGCCACATAGCCGGTAAAGCCCTCCTCCGGGTAGCGGTCACTGGGCAGGATGCCGATGGAGCTGTTCACCTGTGCAAGGAACCGCTGGCTGTCGGCGGCGGTATAACCGGCCTTGGTCAGGGCCGCATCCATGGCGGCATCCAGCTTTTTGCGGTTCTCGTACCGCATTGCCGTAACCGTTTCCTCCGGGATGGCGCTGCACACCAGCTTTGCATCCATCTGGGGCTGCAGGGCAGGAATGACCTCCTGTGCTTCCAGCACGGCACCGCAGCGGGCGCAGTGGCTGCCCTCGGTCAGGCCTTCCTCGGTCTCGGTGGGGTCTGCTGCTTCATCGACCACCGGGACGTGGCCCAGCTTTTTGTGGGTGATCTTGTTATCGGAGCGGACCCAGCCGCACTTGGAGCACTTCAGCTTTTCCTCGCCGTCCTCGGTGCAGGTGGTGGCGCGGGTGGTGATATAGTGGTAATCGTGGCCGGGGCAGGTGAGGTACAGCACATACTGGTCGATGGTGGCGGTCAGCTTGGGGTCGTACTCGTCCAGCTTTTCGTTCACCACATCCTGTGCAAGACCGCCCACAAAGCTGCCGATGAACTCCGGCAGCTGGATGCCGGGCAGGGCATTGGTGATCTTATCCTTCAAATGGTCGCTGATCAGGTCTGCGGCCTTGGCACCGATGCGCTGCATCTCCTCCGAGACCACCGGGCTGAGCTTGAGCAGATCGGCGCGGGCCTGCGCCAGCAGTGCTTCGTTGTCCTTGCCTGCATCGATGCCCGCAATGGCGTTATCGATGGCGTTGAAGAACACCTCCCGCACCTTGTTGATGGTGTCCCAGCCCACCTCGCGGTGCACCAGTTCGTTCAGGGGGTCCTTCAGCTCGTCCATCAGCTCGTTGACAAAGGGATACTTGCCGTATTTGTCCTTGACCTTATCCACCGCAAGGTCTACCACGTCATTCAGCAGGCTGGGGGTCAGCTGGGTCCAATCGGCCTTGTCCAGAACATCGCGGGCCACCACAAGGATCACCCGCTTTACAGCCGGGTCGGTGTCCTTGCCGTCCAGCACGGTGCGCACCAGATCGTAGAGGCCCTGTTCGGTGGTATCGCTGGCCAGTGCCGCATCCACGATCACGCTGACAGCCGCCTGAATGGTATCCAGCGAGATAAAGGAATCCTTCAGGAACTTTTTCAGGCTGTCGATGGCAGAGCGCAGCGGTTCCAGCTTGGAAGCCGCATCCTCTGCCGACATGCCGGAGCGGGTGAGCAGATCATACGCCTGCGAGTAGATGGTCTCCATCTGGTTGATGGCATCCTCTTTGCTCTCGGCGCTGTTCACGGCCTTTTTCACGGCCAGCAGAGCTTCCCTGAGCAGCTTGTCCGCTGCGGCGGCGGCTGTTTGGGCAATGGTGTCCTTGGCCTTTTCCAGCAGGTCATCAAACGGCTTGAGCAGTTCGTCCGCCTTGGCCTTGCCCACGGCTTTTTCCAGCGCGGTGTGCAGGTCGTTGTAGAGCTTATCCAGCGCAGCCACCTTTTCAATGGCGGACATGCTGTCGTCGTTCACAATGCGGTCGATCTCTTCCTTGGCTTTTCCGATCAGCTTGACGAGCTGTTCATTCTTGGCGGCTTCCCACAATTCTTTCAATGCGCCGGAAGCGTCGATATCCTTGATAAGGTCTTCATACTTCTTGGTAACTTTTTCCAGCGCGGCGATCTTATCCTGATAGGAGCCATCGCCGTTCAGGATATCGTTCAGGTCCTTGATGGCGCTGTCGATCAGGTCTTTTTTCAGTCCATCCAGCGCTCCGGCCAGCTTATCGGCCACCTCCGGCAGATAGGGGCGCAGCGCTTCGATGGCCTTCTTTGCTTCGTTGTAAGCCTTTTCGATCTGTTCCGGATCGCCGCTTGCAATGGCATTCTTGAGAGCTTCCAGCGCCTTTTCTGCCACGGCCTGCTTTACGGCTTCCTCGGCTTTTTTGACGATCTCATCCAGAGCCGCCTTGAAGATGGGGTTCTGGCTGATCTGATCGGCCAGATCCTTGATCTCCGTGGTAAGAGCCTTGATCTTATCAATGGTATCCTGACTGACCTTGCCGTTTGAAAGTTCGTCCTTGAGCTGATCCAGCGTTTTCTGCAGTTCGTCCTTGAGTTCCAGCGCCTTGATCATGGTGTCAATGGCATCCATGACGTTGTCATAGTCCTTTTTCAGGTCGTCCGGGAGATACTTCTCCACCTTTTGCAGGTTCTCTTTCAGCGCTCTCAGTTCATCGGCACTCAGGTCTCCGTTTTTGATCTTCTCGATCACGCTCTTCAGAAGTTCTTCCGCAGATTTCCGCATCAGGCGGTTATAGGCGGCATTCACGATTTCAGAGTAGCCGTCCAGACGGGTCTGCAGTTCTGCCTTGCGGGAGTCGGAAGCGCCCATCTGGTTGATCAATTTCTGCGCACCGGTGCAGGATTCCTGAAGGGCAATAACAGCGGCAATGTTCGTAAAATCGTCGGAATTTTTGCCCTCCACCTGCTTGCCGATCTCGTCAATGGCCGCTTTGGCGGCATCATAGGCAAGGTTCTGCCCCAGCAGTTTCTGCAAATGGTCTACTTTAACTTTTGCCGCATTCAGACGCTTGACAAGGCGCGCTTTTTCCGGCTGGTCTTTGTTGACCTTTTTTATCGCTTCCTCTGCGACTTTATACAAACCGACGACCGTTGCCAACTCACTCTCATTCAGTGCGCCGGGATCAGCTTCGTCCTTATCGATAGCACTTTCTACTTCCTTCAGTGCGGCATCTGCAGCAGTAATGCATCCTCTCTGCACTATTTCAGTTGAATATGCATTGTAACGAGTTTTCAGCTTATTCAGCCTTTTCCTCAGATCATTCTTTTTTGTTTTATAGCTTGATCCCGGGTTCCAGGCATTAAGTGCTTCATCTGCCGCAAGATAAGCACCTGTGCAGGATGCAAGTTTTTCATTACTGATTTTGTGAACATTTTGCCCATCTACGCTTTTAAATTCGCTCTCTGCTGTGGAAACCAGCTTATTTACGGCTCTGTATGTAACAAAATCTGGTATTGATATACCATACTCTGCAATTTCCAATTCCGGGTCGTCACTCACATCCTCGTCCGGCAGCTCTTCTTCCGGCTCTTCAATATCAAGATCATCGTCCGGGAAGTCCGCCGTCACCTCGTCGTCCCACTCCGGGTACACCAGCGTGCCGTCGTCGTCCGAAACATCCACATTGCCCAGCTCGTCCACGCTGTTTTCGGCACCCAGCGGCGCAGAGGGAGCCTGCTGTGCGGCCAGCACCGTGGGTGCCGCCGCAGATGCCATCATGCCAGCCGAAAGTACAAAGGCCGTGATCCGCTGTGCCATCGCCTGAAAACGCTTCATCGCAATTTTTCCTTTCTTCTGTCTATTTCTCTATCTTTAAACCCTGTGGTCATAGATCCTCAGTTTATTAGTATCACATTTTGCGCGTAAAATCAATCGTTTGCGGCAAAGGGCCCGCCCGCCGCCGTCCATGCGGCGCACAGCAGTTCCTTCTGGGCCTTGGGCAGCTGCTTGAGGGCATACTCCCGCCGCAGGGCGGCGCGCTTATCCGCGCACAGTTCCAGATAGGCAAAACCCCCGGCCCCTCTGGCACGGGTGTACTTTGCGCCGCGTCCGCTCTGGTGTGCGCGCAGGCGGACGGCAGGGTCGGTGGTCCAGCCGGTGTACAGCGTACCGCCTGTACACCGCACCATATACACAAAGGCGGGCTTTGGCCGGGCGCACGGCTCAGATGCGGCCATTGTTCTTTAACACCTGACGGCAGGCGGCAAGGGCAGTTTCCTTATCCTTGGCGGTGATGAGGAAGCGGCTGGCGTGGCAGAAGCTGATGCCCGGGATGCCGCTCTTCTGCTCAATGACCTCCTGCGGCTGGCCGGCCCAGCTCTGGGGGAAGGGCAGCTTGGGGCGCTTGGTCTTGTGGTCGGTGACGCACTGGGCGCTCCAGCCGCCGCGCTGGCTGGGGTAGATCACGAACAACGCGTCCGTCTTGTACAGGCCGTTCTTCCACGGCAGATAGCAGGGCAGCACCACGATGCCGTCCCGGGAGTTTTTGTAAGCCTGCTGCACCTTTTCGTCGGCGCGGTTCACGGCGTTGGCGCTGGCGATCTGATTTTCCAAGATCTGCTTTGCCACGGCCACCGCCTTGAAAAAGCAGGTGTCCTGATCCTCTTTGGAGTCCCACACCGGGTTAAAAAAGCCAATGGCATCGCACAGGCTGTTCTGCTCGCCGGTGTTATCGTTGAGGTCCAGCGGCTGGATGAAGTTCTCGTCAATGAGCCGGGCCTGCCGCTCGCCCACAAGGCCGGGGCCCAGCACCCGCCACAGCAGGCCAAAGGCCGCGTAGGGCACACCGTTTGCGCGGTACTCCCGGGGCTCCTGATGATGGTCGAACATGCCATAGCCCACATCGTACACGATGCCGTCAAAGCCGTCCGGCACCACAAAGCCGCGGGTGATCTTGATATCCGGGCGCAAAATTTGCAGCAGGGCAGTGGCAAACACATCGTCGGCGTGGAACTTGCCGGCGTGGGTGAAGCCGTTTGCAGGAATTTTCATAGATGTACCTCGTTCCCAATAAAATGTCTGGCAACAGTATAGCACACTTTGCAGAAAGGGACAACGAAAAGCCCCGGAACGGGCACGCCATTCCGGGGCTGTTTGAGCGTATTCTTACTTTTTCTTTGTGGTGCGTGCCTTTTTAGCGGCAGGAGCGGCGGGCTTTTCCGCCGGGGTGGTCTCCGGCTCGCCCAAAGCCAGAATGTTGGTCAGCTCCTTCTGCACGGCGGCGTTGTTGTCGTCGGTGACGGCCAGCACATCGGAGTAGAACTGCTCCATGCCCTCGCGGGTGGAGAAGGTGGCAACGTACATCTGGTTGCCCATGGCGCCGCTCAGCGCGTCCGGCATGCGGTCCACCATGCGTATGTTCTGCTGGTACTTCTGCATGATCTGCTCGTGGCTGTACACAAAGTGCTTGCCGTCGCGGCGGCCTGCAAACGGGCAGTAGAAGTGCTCGCCCACCGGCATATCGGTGCCGCCAAAGGCGATCATGTCCGCCCAGATCTTGTAGACGTTGGTGGAGCGGGCAAAGTTGATCATGTCCGGGGTGAAGCCGCCGCAGGGGCGCATGTTGACCTCCAGCGCCACGATCTGGCCCTTTTTGCCCATGCTGGCCTGATTCTCGGTCATGCGGAAGAACTCAAAGTGGATGAAGCGGCTCTTCACGCCAAAGCTCTTGACGGCGGCACGGCCTGCAGCGCGGGTGTCCTCGGGCAGGTCCTTGATGATGTAGTAGATGGAGTTGTCGTTGTCGTTGACGATATCCATGATGGACATGGGGCTGACGTTGCCGGCCTCAAAGATGGGGTTGCCGTTGGCATCGATGATGGCATCGTAGCTGTTCACCTCGGCCCGGACGAACTCCTCCATGATGTACTCCACATCCGGGTGATGGGCCGTCTTCTGCACGAGGAACTTTTTCAGGTCCTCGTCGCTGGACAGCTTGTGGGTATCGGATGCGCCCACGCCGTTATCCGGCTTTACCACCACCGGGTAGCCCACCTCGTCGATGAACTTCCGGCAGCCCTCGTAATCGTCCACCATGTGGTAGCGTGCGGTGGCGATGCCGGCCTTCTGGTAATACTCCTTCATCTTGCTCTTGTACTTGATGCGGGGCATATCGGAGGTCTGGAAGCCGGAGGTGATGTGGAAATCGGTGCGCAGGGCTGCGTCCCGCTCCAGCCAGTATTCATTGTTGGACTCCAGCCAGTCGATGCGGCCATACTTGAAGGCAAAGAAGGCCACGGCGCGGTAGACCTCGTCGTAGTTTTCCAGACTGCCCACCTTGTAGTACTCGTTCAGGCTGTCCTTCAGCTCCGGCTTCAGCTCATCGTAGGGCTGGTCGCCGATGCCCAGCACATTCATGCCGTTGTTTTTCAGCTCATGGCAGAACTGCCAGTAGTTGGTGGGGAAGTTGGGCGAAATAAAAATGAAATTCTGCATGGTTTTACGATTCCTCTTTCCTCTATAAACCTCTATAAAAACTCCCTCCGTCACGGCTCCGCCGTGCCAGCTCCCTCCGGGAGGGAGGCGTCCCTCTCAGTCATCGCTGCGCGATGCCAGCTCCCCCGAAGGGGGAGCTTATTTGCTGCAAACCGTCAGATGCATCAAAGCTCGCCCTTCGGGAGAGCTGGCGCGTCAGCGCCTGAGAGGGTTTGTTTTACTGCTCGCCCAGAATATACGGCATGTAATATGCAGTCTGCTTATACCACCAGTTCCAGTCGTGGTTCACATCGTGGCCCCACAGATCTACCCAGATGGGGATGTTCTTGGCCTCGAAGATGCGCTTGAGGAACCATGTGGTATCCGGCTGCTCCCAGTCGCCCTGACCGCAGCAGATGACCGCCTTCTGGCTGCGGAACAGCTGCATGTAGGGGTGATCCTCCGGGAAGTTCTTCATGTAGTCCACGGGCGAGTTCATGTACACCAGCTCGTCCATATAATTGCCGAAGCCATAGTGGGCCGTGTAGATGCCGCTGAGGGCCAGACAGCCGCAGAACACATCCGGGCGGCGCAGGTACAGGTTGACCGCATGGGTGGCACCCAGACTGCAGCCAAAGGCAATGACACCGGGCAGGTCGTCCCAGCCGTTGCGCTCCTTGGCCAGATACTGGATCTTGGGCACAGCCTCCTCCACGATGTAGCGCAGCCACTGCTCATAGCGGCGAATGCGCCAATAGGGGTCGCCCTGCGTGTCGGACCAGGTCTCCTTGTCCATGGTATCAATGGAGATCACCATGATCTTACCAGCATCGATCCATGGGGCAAGGGTGTCGGCCATGTGGAAGTTCTCAAAATCGAAGAAGCGGCCATCCTGACAGGGGATGTACAGCATCGGGCGGCCTGCGTGGCCGTAAATTTTGCACTCCATGTCGCGGCCCAGCGCCGGGCTGTAGTCCTTAAAATACTGCATTTCCATGGTGTTTCCTCCTTTTAGGGTTTACTCCTCCACCTCATACATCAGGGTGTGGAACATAAAGGGCAGCTGTTTTTCCCAACTGGCTTCGCTGTGGGTGCCGCCGGGCACGATGCGGCTGGTAAGGTGGATGCCCCGGGTCATGACCTTTGCGCACATCTCTGCAAAGCCGCAGCGCATCCCGTCGTGGTTGCCCATCTCGCGGGAGCCGTAGTCCATGTACAGCACGGTGCCCGGCTCCAGCTTTGCGCGGCCCACAAGGCCGGAAAGCTTTTCCGGCGACACCCAGATGGACGGCGACAGCGCCGCCGCACGGCTGAAAGTGTCGTTGTACTGCAAAAGGGCGTACAGGCTCATCAGGCCGCCCATGCTGCTGCCGCCGATGAAGGTGTGCTCCCGGTCGGGCAGAGTGCGGAAGTTGCGGTCGATGAAGGGTTTGAACCGGTGGATATACCAGCTCATGGTGGCCTGACCCGTGCCGTCGAAGTGGCCGAACTGCGGGTCGTCGAACCGGTAGGGCGAATACTCCACCAGCCGTTCGTTGTTGGCTCCGGCGTTGCACTCCACCGCCGCCACGATCAGCGGGGTGTCGGTGTAGTCCAGATAATCGGCCACGCCCCAGCTTTTGCCAAAGGTGGCATCCTCGTCAAAAAAGACGTTCTGGCCGTCGAACATATACAGCACCGGATACCGGCGGTCGGGGTCAGCTTCATACATCGTGGGCAGATAAACATATACTCTGCGCTGCTCGGTGCCGTTGACGGCAGGGTAGCTCACGCTCCATTTTTTGACCATGGGTCCATTCCTCTCAATCTTTCCCGCACGCCTGCCGCAATGCAGGCCGCTGTTCTGTTTTCAGTTTAGCACTGCAGGGCACAGAAAGCAATTGCGCCGGGAAATTTTGGAGGTTTGACGGAGAGGGCGAGGACGTTATCCTAATATACGGCAAACGCCGCCGAGCGGAGGCCTGGCGGCGTTTGCTGCTATTCTGAATAAAAAGGTTCTCTCCGGAGAATCGGGATCAGTTCTTTTTCTCAACAGGCACGATCCAGCCCTTGGTATCGGGGATCTTGCCCCACTGCATACCGGTCATGGTGTCGTACAGCTTCTGGGTGACAGGGCCGATCTTGCCGTCGCCGATGTAGGCGTGCTCGCCCTTCCAGACCAGCTCCTTGACGGGGGAGACGACAGCGGCGGTACCGGTGCCGAACACCTCTTCCAGCTTGCCTTCGCGGGCAGCAGCCATGATGTCGGCAATGGCGATCTTGCCCTCGACGACCTCATAGCCCCAGTCCTTCAGCAGCTCGATGCAGCTGCGGCGGGTAACGCCGGGCAGAACGGTGCCGACGGTAGCAGCGGTGTACACCTTGCCGTCGATCTTGAACATGATGTTCATGCTGCCAACTTCCTCAACGTACTTCTTCTCCACGCCGTCCAGCCACAGCACCTGTGCGTAGCCCTGCTCCTCGGCCAGCTCGCCGGCCTTGATGGAAGCAGCGTAGTTGCCACCGCACTTGGTGAAGCCGGTCAGGCCGGGAGCGGCACGGATGTACTCGTCTTCCACGTAGATGCGCACGGGGTTGATGCCCTCGGCATAGTAAGCGCCCGAGGGAGCGCAGATGATGCAGAAAATGTAGTGCTTGGAAGCGTGCACGCCCAGACCCACGTCGTTTGCAAACACGAAGGGACGGATATACAGGGAAGCACCGTCGGAATGGGGCACCCAGTCACGGTCCACGTCCACCAGAGTTTCAACCGCCTGAATGTAGTCCTCCACAGGGATCTTGGGGATGCACAGACGGTCGGCGGAGTCCTGGAAACGCTTTGCGTTGCAGTCCGGGCGGAACAGCTGGACGGTATCATCGGCCGTGCGGTATGCCTTCATGCCCTCAAAGATCTCCTGAGCGTAGTGGAACACGACAGTAGCCGGGTCCAGTTCAAAGGGGCCGTAGGGGACAATGCGGGCATCGTGCCAGCCTTCGCCCTCGGTGTAATCCATCACGAACATATGGTCGGTGAACTTCTTGCCAAAACCCAGATTGCTCTCGTCAGGCTTTGCCTTCGGAGCAGTGGTACGGGTGATCTCGATATCCAACATGATTTATTTTCCCTCTTTCCTGATCTCGGGCGCAGCGAATGAAAATGCGCCCGCAAACACCGAATGTTGTTTTCTATTATAATAATATGAATGTGATTTACAAGGAAACGAAAAATCTTTCATCTTTGGACAGGTTAAGTTGCGCTAAATTGCCTGCTTTTCCATGTGCAAACTGCCCAAAATATGATACAATGAGGGCATAAGCCGGATCTTACAGGCTCAGAAAGGAGCTTTTGCACAATGATAAAAGGTGTTATTTTTGATATGGACGGGCTGATGTTCGACACCGAGCGCATCTGGACCACCCTGTGGAAGCCCGCACTGGCCACACTGGGTCTTCCTTATAAGGAAGGGCTGGACGCTGCCGCGCGCGGCTCGGCAGGCGATTCCATGCGGGCCGTGCTGCGCCGCTTCTACGGCCCGGACTGCGACGCCGATGCCATCATGGATGCCCTGCACGCGCAGGCAGAGACGGCCTTTCAGGCGCCGCCGCCCAAAAAGCCGGGTCTGGATGAACTCATCGCCTATCTGGAAGCGCAGCACATTCCCATGGTGGTGGCTTCCTCCAGCCGGATGGCATCCATCCTGCGGCACCTCAACAACTGGCACATGACCGATCACTTTCAGGCCCTTATTTCCGGCGAGCAGTTCACCTCGTCAAAGCCCGACCCGGAGATCTTCCTCACCGCGGCCAAGGCGCTGGGCACCACCCCGGCTGAAACGCTGGTGCTGGAGGACAGCTACAACGGCGTGCGGGCCGGTGCGCGGGGCGGCTTTGTCACCGTGATGGTGCCGGACCTTGCCCCCGCCGACGACGAGATGCGCCGTCTGTACACCGCCGAGTGCAAAGACCTGCACGAGGTGAAAAAGATGCTGGAGGAGGGGAAGCTTCTTTCCGAAGCCTGAAATATACAGTTGGTCTTTTACATTTTCACGCTAAAAAAGCGGAGAACATCCTCAAGGAAGTCTTTGCCCGCCTTATCCAGCAGTCCTCCCGTGTGGAGCTGGGCAAGAAGTTTGAAAGCGGCTTCTATGCCAAGCCCGACACCCCCAGCCCGCAGGCTGTACCCGCCGCAGGCGAACCCACCATCTCTATGATGGCTCTTTTGGAGTTGCTGAAGGATGCCGACCCGGAAATGAAGGCAAAGCTCCGCCTGGCCCTGCTCACCTGATGCAAAAAAGGGCACTGATTGCAATGCAATACAGCGCCCTACATAATCGGACATGGATAACA
>ENA-UEQO01000583-UEQO01000583.1-human-gut-metagenome-genome-assembly--contig:-NODE-583-length-41802-cov-29.813373_pt1 | contig 41802 bp, 38 predicted proteins | sample MGYA00242938_ERZ507940 | MGnify/ENA primary metagenome ERZ507940 (study PRJEB26167, sample SAMN06115517) | human gut metagenome | host: Homo sapiens | place: China:Chongqing | collected 2014-12-03... | reverse complement strand
GCGAAACACCTTCGTCATCTCCAACAGCTGTGGGTCTGCGCTCTGGATGCCGGTGCGCACCGCACCGTACAGCACGGGCAGCACCATTAAAAAGCTGATGAGCACCGAAAGCGATGCCCCCCGCACCCACACCAGCGCCAGAATGATAAAGCTTGCCACCGGCGTGGCTTTGACCAGCTGCAGCACCGGAGCAAGCAGCACATCTGCCGTGTGCCACGCCTGTGCGGCCACAGCCAGCACGATGCTTACGGCCACGCCCAGCCCAAAACCCAGCAGAATGCGCCCGGAGCTGAAACCCACCCGCTGCCAGAACTCTGCCTGCGGCAAAAGCTGCAAAAGAGTGCGCACCGCCTGCACCGGCGAAACAAGGAACACCTCCTGTCCCACCGCCATGGCGGCGCACTGCCACACCGCCAGCCAGAAGGCCGCAGCGCCCAGCCGCTGAAAAAGTTGTTTATGTCGCTTCATAAACTTACCTGCTCCTGATTACAAATAAATGCAGGACGGCAAGGTGTTTCGCCAGCGAATGATCCGAGGATAGGCCCCTGTTGCCATAAGGCAACAGGGCGGGAGCTGGAAGCCCCGAATTTCGCGGAGAAAGCGTCCTGATAGCCTGCTCAGTTCTACATTATACATTATAATACCATATCTCTTTCCAAACGCCAATGACCCGTGCATCATGATGCATAAGAGCTTATCATGCCTGCCATTACTTTTCTTCATGTTTTTCTTTCTTGACATGAAATCAATAAAACGATAAACTGAACTGTATAAATCACTGTCATCTTTGATGCAGGAAAGAAATGAGGTGTCTGTCCTATGCAGAAGCTTTCCGGCAAAAATCTGCTTCTGGTCGGCTTTACACTGTTTTCCATGTTTTTTGGTGCCGGGAACCTAATCTTCCCGCCGCATCTGGGCGCGCAGGCGGGCGTGAACTTCTGGCCCGCCTTTACCGGGCTGTTCGTCAGCGCCGTCGGCCTGCCCATTGCGGGCGTGGTGGCTGTGGCACGGGCAGGCGGTCTGGATAAGCTTGCCGGCCGGGTGCATCCGGTGTTCGCCATGGTGTTCACCATTCTGGTGTATCTTTCCATCGGGCCCTGCCTTGCCATCCCCCGCACCGCCAGTACCTCCTTCCAGATGCTGGTGCCGCTGATAGGCGGCGGTACCGGGCTGCAGCTGGCCTACTCGGTGCTGTTTTTTGCAGCGGCCTTTCTGGTGGCGCTGCGGCCGGAAAAGCTTACCGACTGGCTGGGCCGCATCCTCTGCCCCTGCCTGATCGTGCTCATCGTGGTGCTGTTTGCCGGGTGTCTCATCCATCCGCTGGCGGCACACTACGGCACACCCAGCGCAGAGTACGCAGCCCTGCCCGCTGTGCAGGGTATCCTGTACGGCTACCAGACCATGGATACTCTGGCCGGGCTGAATTTTGGCGCGGTCATTGCCCTGAACATCCGCGCCCGGGGTGTCACAGAAAGCCGTGCCGTGGAGGACGGCACCATCCGGGCCGGTTTTATTGCAGGCGGGCTGATGCTGGTGGTCTACGCCATGCTGGGCCACGCCGGGGCCGAGACCGGAGCGGTATACCCGGGCCTTGCCACCGGTGCCGAGGTGCTCACCGCTCTGGCACAGCAGCTGTTCGGCCGGGCGGGCCTTGTGCTTATTGCGGCCATTTTTGTGATCGCATGCTTCAACACCTGCGTGGGCCTGATCGCCTGCGTGGGTCAGTATTTTCATCAGCTGCTGCCCCGCATCCCCTACCCTGCCCTTGCTGCCTTTTTTGCTGTGGCCAGTATGCTGGTATCGAACCTCGGCCTTGCTGCCATCATCCGGCTGTCCACTCCAGTGCTGAACGCCATTTATCCCGCAGCCATCGTGCTGATCCTGCTTTCCTTTATGCCGGGCCTTGAAAAGCACCGGGCGGTGTATCCGCTGTGCATGGGCCTGACCGCCCTGCAGAGCATCGCCGCTGCGCTGCCGCTGGGGGCAGTATCTGCCGCCGCCAACGCTCTGCCGCTGGGCAGCATGGGCTTTGGCTGGGTGCTGCCCGCAGCGGTGGGACTGGCAGGCGGGCTGCTTTTAAACAAATCTGATCTGCAATAAAATAGCCTGAAAGGCCCGGTTCCCATGTTACAGGGAGCCGGGCCTTTGCTATTTACTGCAGTTTTTTGCGTTTTTCGTAGTCGTTCAGGGCGGCAAGCGCTTCCTTTGCCATGGGCACCAAGGCTATCATGTTGAAAATGGTCATCAGGCCAATGCCCACGTCGCCCAGATCCCACACCACCGTGTAGGCCTGCATACCGCCGATCACCAGCATGGCCAGCGCGATCAGCTTATACACGGTCTGGCTCCACCAGTTGTCGCCGCACAGATAGGCCACATTGCCGCGGGCATAGTACAAAACGCCCAGAAAGGTGGAAAAGCTGAACAGCGCCAGCGTGAACGCAATGAACACGACACCAAAGCCGCCCAGATGGTACTGCAGGGCAGTCTGCAAAAGGTCCATGCCCGCAAGTCCTTCCGTAATCTCCTGCGGCACCAGCAGCATCAAAAAGGCCGTGCAGCTGCAGATCACCACCGTATCGATCAGCACGCCCAGTGCCTGCACAAAGCCCATCTTGACCGGGTCGTCGCACTCTGCGGCGGCAGCTGCACAGGGTGCCGAACCGCTGCCCGCTTCGTTGGAGAACAGGCCGCGCTTGACACCGTTCATCAGCACAGCACCAAAGCCGCCAGCCACGGCCTGCCGCAGACCGAACGCTTCCGCAAAGATGCGCCCGAACACCGCCGGGAGCTTGGGCAGGTTGAACAGCACGATGCCCACGGTGATGACAAAATAGCACACCGCCATGATGGGCACCATCACGTCCAGACTTTTCACGGTGGCATTCTTGCGCAGCACGATCACCGCCGCAATGGCCGTGAGCACCAGTGTGGTAGTAAGCGGCGGAATATGGAACGCATTTTCAAACGCGGAACTGACCGAGTTGGAGATCACCTGACTGATGCCGCACCAGCAGATGAGGCCAGACACCGCAAACAGCGCCGCTACCACAGAGCGTTTGAGCTTTTTGCCGCGCCTGCGCTCCGCCAGCACATGCAGATAGTAGGCCGGGCCGCCGCGCCAGCCGCCGTACAGCGGGTCGGGCTGGCGGTATTTCTGGGCAAGGGTGGATTCGATAAAGGAGGTGGACGCACCCAGAATGGCAGTGACCCACATCCAGAACACCGCACCGGCACCGCCTGCAGAAACAGCGGCCACCACGCCCACCAGATTGCCCATGCCCACGCGGGTGGCGGTGGAAATGACCAGCGTCTGGAAGGAGGAAAGGCCGTTCCTGCCTTGCTTTTTCTCGCACACGGCGGCGATCATATCCCGGAACAGCCGCACCGGCAAAAGACGGGTGCGGCAGGTGAACCAGATGCCCGCCGTGAACAGCAGCACCACCATGAAGGAAATGCCGATGCCGCCGCCCAGCGGGATGGTGAACAGGTCGCCCCACAAAAGGCGATAGACGGATTCGATAAGATTTACCAGCAAGGCAGATTCCTCCTGTAGATCAATGGAATGAAGACGACAACTTCATTATAGTACAGTACAGAAGAATTGTAAATTCTAAAAAATCGATAGAAATAATCGATGGAACAGGATAACTTGACAAATCACATAGCTTCGATTATACTACAAACAGAAGGGGCGCTGACTGCAAAGGTCAGCTTTCCATCCCGTTAGTCAAAAAGATTGACCGCTCGAGTTGGGGAACTGTGAGGCGGTCAATCTTTTTTGTTATCATCGCTTTTCATCTGGGAAAACTTTGCCATGACCTCAACGGTCAGACGGATCACATCCACGACCAAGCTCAACAACGCGAGAATGAACGTGAGCAATGCGAGAATGAACGTGAGCAATGCGAGAGTCTCCAGCAGATTCATTCGATATATCCGGGTTGCGGCTCCCTGCATCTGCTTCGTGCCTTGGGCGGCACTCGCATCTTGCAGGCCGCGGCCCCAACAGCAACTCCCTGTTTCCGCCACTGGCGGCGGTCGTTGCCGTTGCTCTTCGCCTTCAAGGCTCCGGGCAGGGTACTTTCAAAAAAGTTTCCTCCCGGACCTCTGCTTGTTCTATGTAGAAATAGAAAAACCAGCGATACGGGATAGAAAGCATGACCACCAATTTTGCAATCAGCGCCTTATTGTTATTTTAACACAATCTTTTTGGAATTACAACACAAAAGCCGCCCGGCGGTCATACCGAGCGGCGGAGGAAGATGCACGCTGCTGCGCGCAAAACAGAAGATTTTTACAGAATGTCGATGTACTCACCGGCCAGCGCCTTGTTCATGCTGCGCACGGCACAGAACTTGCCGCACATGCTGCAGGTGTCGCTGTGGTCGTCCTCCGGCAGGCGGGCATCGCGGATAGCCTTTGCGGTCTCCGGGTCCAGTGCGCAGGCGAACTGTGCATCCCAGTCCAGCACACGGCGGGCATCGCCCATCTTATCGTCGATGTCCCGGGCGTGGGGGATGCCCTTGGCGATATCGGCGGCGTGGGCAGCGATCTTGGAGGCCACGATGCCCTGCTTCACATCGTCCACATTGGGCAGAGCCAGATGCTCGGCGGGGGTCACATAGCACAGGAAAGCTGCACCGCTGGCGGCAGCCACAGCGCCGCCGATGGCAGCGGTGATGTGGTCGTAACCGGGGGCGATATCGGTGACGAGGGGTCCCAGCACATAGAAGGGTGCGCCCATGCAGATGCTCTTCTGCACCTCCATGTTGGCAGCCACCTGATTCAGGGGCACATGGCCGGGACCTTCCACCATCACCTGCACGTTGTGTGCCCATGCGCGCTTGGTCAACTCGCCCAGACGCACCAGCTCCTCGATCTGGCACACATCGGTGGCGTCAGCCAGACAGCCGGGACGGCAGGCATCGCCCAGCGAGATGGTCACATCGTGCTCGGCGCAAATCTCGCAGATCTCGTCAAAGTGCTCGTAGAAGGGGTTCTCGTTGCCGGTCATGCTCATCCATGCAAACACCAGAGAGCCGCCGCGGCTGACAATGTTCATCTTGCGCTTGTGCTTGCGGATCTGCTCGATGGTCTTGCGGGTGATGCCGCAGTGCAGGGTGACAAAGTCCACACCGTCCTCTGCATGCAGGCGCACCACATCGATGAAGTCCTGTGCGGTCAGCTCAGCCAGATCGCGCTGGTAGTGGATGACCGAATCGTACACCGGCACGGTGCCGATCATCACCGGGCACTCGTGGGTCAGCTTCTGGCGGAAGGGCTGGGTGTTGCCGTGGCTAGACAGGTCCATAATGGCTTCGGCACCCATGTTGACGGCGCTCATCACCTTCTGCATCTCCACGTTGTAGTCCTTGCAGTCGCGGGAGACACCAAGGTTCACGTTGATCTTGGTGCGCAGCATGGAGCCGACACCCTCGGGGTTCAAACACTCGTGGTGCTTGTTGGCCGGGATGGCAACCTTGCCCTCGGCCACCCACTGGCGGATCTCCTCGGTGGTGCGATACTCTTTTTTAGCCACGATCTCCATCTGCGGCGTGATGATGCCCTTGCGGGCAGCATCCATCTGGGTAGTATAAGTCTGCATACGCTCTGTTCCTCCAAATGACAGTTTATCTCTGAACAGCAGGGTGCTGGTCATACAAGGGTAGGGAAAGGCAGCCGTCATTCAGAAAAAACAGAACGTTCTGGATGCCGGCACCTGCGCAAAATACGCTTTTCATGTTGGTTTTCTCCATGAATTTTATAACGCGGCCCAAGGTGGTGTCCCCGGTTTGCCGCGGGATCGGTCAGATGATCTGCTCCGACAGGGCTTTCAACTCTTTGCACTCGGTCTCGATGTCGTCTGCTGCAAAGATGGCGCTCACAAGGGCCACGCCATCCACACCGGTGCCCTTGAGCTGCAGGATGTTCTCCTTGTGGATGCCGCCAATGGCCACCACCGGGATGTCCACGGCATCACAGATGGCCTTCAGGGTCTCGTGGGGCAGAACGTCCACATCGGTCTTGGTATGGGTGGCAAAGGCTGCGCCCACGCCAAGGCAGTCTGCGCCGTGCTTGACGGCTTCCCGTGCTTCCTCCACACTGTGGACGGAAACGCCGATCATCATTCCCTCGCCCACACGGGCGCGCACCTGCGCTGCGGCCATATCCTCCTGCCCCACATGCACACCCTCGGCGTGGCAGCGGATGGCAATGTCCACATTGTCGTTCACAAAGAACGGCACGCCGTAGCGCTGGCACAGAGCATGGATCTCCACAGCCTCTTTCAGAAAGGCTTCGTCGTCCAGCTCTTTTTCGCGCAGCTGCACACAGGTGACACCGCCCTTCAGGGCGCTCTCCACCTGTTCATAGAGGGTCTGCTTGCCCACCCATGCGCGGTCGGTGACGGCATACAGAAGCATGTTCTGCTTATCGCACTTCATAGTTTGCTCCTTCTTCCAGCTGATCCGGGGTCATATTGTAAATGGCATCGATGATATAATTGCGGTAGGTGGAGTTGCCGTCCAGCGGGGTCAGGCGTTTGTGGGCGGTCTCGCCCGCAAGGCCCATGGCGCACACTGCGGCTGCAGCGGCTTCCAGCGGATGGCCGGGGTTGGCGGTAACGAACGCCGCCGTCAGGGCCGAAAGCTGGCAGCCCGTGCCGGTGATGCTGCTCATCATAGCATTGCCGTTGCGGATGCAGTAGGCGGTGTGGGCATCGGCCACGATGTCGATGGCACCGGTAATGGCAATAACAGCACCCGTCTGGGCTGCAAAGGCCTTGGCAAAGGCCACGGCACTGTCCAGATTGGCCTCAGTAACTTTATCGGCCACATCGGCATCCACGCCCTTGGTGGTTCCCGCGCCGGAGGCCAGCGTTTTGATCTCGGAGATGTTACCGCGGATCACGGTGAACTTTACGTCCCGGAGCAGGCGGAAAGCCGTGTCGGTGCGCAGGCGGGATGCACCCGCACCCACCGGGTCCAGCACCACAGGATGGCCCAGCTGGTTTGCCTTTTTGCCCGCCAGCAGCATGCTGGTGATGGTGCGGCTGTTCAGGGTGCCGATGTTGATGTTCAGACCGCCGCAGATGGTGGTGATGTCCTCCACCTCGGCGGCATCGTCGGCCATGATGGGCGAAGCACCGCAGGCCAGCACCATGTTGGCGCAGTCGTTCACGGTGACGTAGTTGGTAATGTTATGGATGAGCGGGCAGGTGCGGCGCAGGTTCTCGAATTCTGTTTTGAACATTCGGGTGCCCCTCCGTCAGGAAAGACTGTTCTGCATGCTGTGCAGAGCGCCGGAGCGCTGCAGGCTGTACACCAGCACGCCCGCAATGATGGAACCCACTGCAGTGGAGATGAGGAACGGCACGATGTAGGCATAGAACGCGATGTCGCCGGCGCTCTTGCCCATGAGGAAGATGGCCACCGGGTAAGCGCACAGGCCGCCCAGAATGCTGGTGCCGAACACCTCGCCCACCATGGTGGCAAGGATGTTTTTGGTCTTATGGTACACAAGGCCGCACAGCAGTGCGCCGAACATGCTGCCGGGGAAGGCCATCAGGCTGCCCAGACCCAGCAGGTTGCGCAGCAGCGAGGCCACAAAGGCCACGCCCACGCCCCACCACGGGCCAAGCAGCACCGCGCAGGTCACATTGACCATGTGCTGGATAGGTGCACATTTGCTGCCGAACATGGGGAAGCTGAATACGCTGCCCACCACGCACAGAGCGCACAGCATGCCGGCCAACGCCAGCTTTTTCACAGAGATTTTTTTCATAAGGCAAGGCTCCTTTCCAAACCTGCGGAAGCAGCAAAAACCATACAGCGCCTCCGCAAACAGCCCGCACCCGGTGCCAGACCCGGCGCAGGAACTATAAGAAGCGGTCGAGACTTGCTGGTCTCCTCTCACGCCGGAACACGGCTTCCCATCGCTGACGGTCACAAAGCTCAGGGCGCTCCCCCTCAGCCCGCTGCGGCACTTCCGCAGAAAAGTACAAGGCATCCTCCTTAATGGTAATCGGTACACAACAAAAAAACAGGAGACACCTTCCGCGGTGCCTCCTGCAAAAAATCATCCATTCTGACTTCCTACGGCGGCATTATCCGCATCAGGTAAAAGGGTCGAAGTTTGGGCACTTCCTCTCAGCCTGCTTTACAAGCTCCCCTGTATTTGATTGTGACTGTATTTTACACCCTTTGCGCACAAATTGCAAGAGGGGGCAAAGGCGCGCACAGCGGTGCAAAACGTTTTTCACGCAGTTTTTGGGGCGTTTCACGCAGGTTTTATTGAAAAAGAAGGTGAAATATGGTATTTTCAAGGTGGACGCATACCCCCCCCCCGTAAGCAAAAAGGAGGAATTCCATATGAAGCAGACGACCCTGACCCAAAGGCTGGCCGCGGCCCTCGTGGCGCTGTGCATGGTGCTGAGCGTGTGCGCACCGGCACTGGCGGCAGAGCCGGATGGCGACTGGACTTCGGAAAACGATAAGAACAGTAAGACCTTTACCTTTAAAATGCCTGAGGGCGACGTGAGCCTGCGCGCAGAATATCGAGAAACGTATCGGATCTTTGAGACCGCAGGAAAGGCTGAGTTCTTTGCCGAAGGGGCAGAAGAGCAGAAAATTCATGAGGCGCTGCCGGGCACAAGGATCATCGCAAAAGTTCCTGACAGCGAGCTCAACGACTACCGCCAGTTTAATATGTGGCGGCTTTTCAGCGAGAAAGAACTCGTGGAACCGGATCAAAACTGGCAGGGCAAGCAGAGTTTCCGCTTCACCATGCCCGAAGGTGATGTAGAGCTGCAGGCATTCTTTACGACCCTGTACGATGTCAACGTCACACACGGCACCATCGTGGACGGAACCGGCGACACCGGCACATCCAAAAAGATCGTGAAGCCGGGCCAGCCGGTCACCGTCCGGGCCGAAAGCACGGAGGAAAACCCCTTCCTGCAGTGGACATATACCGGCACTGCACCCGTAGAGCCGGATGACGGCTGGCCGGAGGGCGACTGGCAGACCAGCCCGGAGTTCACCTTTAAAATGCCTAACGGCAATGTGACGCTGGAAGCACAGCGGGACCAGCTGTACAAGGTATCCATCAACGACAGTCTGGGCAGTGTGACCATCAACGGCGAACCGCGCAGCAGCCTTTGGGTCAAGGAAGGCGAGCCGGTGACAGTGGCCACCACCCTGAAAGACGGCTACTGGATGGAGTTTAAGCAGTGGACCGCGCAGGACGGCAGTACCACGCCGGTGGAGCCGTCTGATAACTGGCAGACCAGCACAACCTTTACCTTTAAAATGCCCAATGGCCCGGTGGAACTGGTCGCTCAGTGGTCGGCCAGCTCGCTTGACCCGTATCAGCCCATCGACCCGGACGAACCTCTTGATGAAGACTTCGGCGTGGAACCTGATACCACAGGCGGTACCATTGCCGCCGTGGCCGTGGGCGGTGCAGCCATCTGGGGCGGCTACGAGATCGCCACCCGCGTGATCCTGCACAGCCTCCTGCCCGAGGGTACAGTCATCCCGGCAAGCCGCGGCCAACTGGCTCTGCTGGTGTGGAACACCGCAGGCAGGCCCGAACCCGCAGGCGCACCCGCCTTTGCGGATGTGACCGACCCTGATATGGCCAAGGCCGCACAGTGGTGCACCGAGCAGGGCGCCATGGCTGCCAAGGGCGACCGCTTTGAGCCCGAAGGCTGGACCCCGAAGTTCAAGGTGATCGAAGTGTGGAACAAGGCGTTCCCCGCAGCCTGATGCCGGCAGTGTGGATGCCGTGCTCGGTTCGGACCTTTTCCGTGAAAATGGGGCTGTTGCAAAATAGCTCTCTGAAAAAATCATGAACAAAACCCGGAACCTTTTCTCGGCCAAAACGGCTCAAAAAGGGTTCCGGGTTTTTGATGTTATGCTGTTTCCGCCTTATCCGTTCCACCCTCTGGCAGAGGGGTCCAGCATTTCGGCGGCAGAGTAAATGAGGGCGTTGCAGATGGCTGCAGCCACATTGCTGCCGCCCTTGCGGCCCATGGCGGCGATGGCAGGCACGCCGTATCGCTCGCAGGCGGCAAACAGTACTTCCTTGCTTTCCACCACATTCACAAACCCCACCGGCACGCCAATGACCAGTGCAGGCCGCAGACCGGCTTCCATTTCCTCCGCAATGGTCAAAAGGGCCGTGGGCGCATTGCCGATGGCCAGAATGGCCCCCGGGTGCTCCCGGGCAGCGCGGTGCATGGCGGCAACGGCACGGGTGGTGCCCGCCTGCTTTGCGGCTTCGGCCACAGCGGGGTCTGCCATGTAGCAGATGGCTTCACCGTTCAGTTTTTTCAGGCCCGGCTTTGTGATGCCCGCCAGCGCCATATTGGTGTCGGTAACGATGAAAGCACCCGCGTGCAGGGCCTTGACTGCGGCTTCCACCGCGCCGGGTGTAAAGCGCAGATTTTTGGCATAGTCGAAATCCGCGGTGGTGTGGATGACCCGCTTGACCACCGCAGCCGTCTCCGGCGGCGGGGTCAGGCCCAGCTCGTCCAGTTCCCTTGTGATAATGGAGATGCTCGTCCGTTCAATGTCGGCGGGCAGATGATGCTGCGGTGTCATGTGTTGTCTCCTTTTTGCATTCCCATAGCGGCATAGATGGCGGGCATATCCAGTGCCGCGCGCACACCATCGGCAAGCAGATCAAACTGCTGCTGACGGTACTGCTCCATGGGGATAAGCTCGGCCCCGGCCGGATCGATGCCCTTCCGTTTGCACAAAAATGCGGTCAGTTTTTCGGTCAGTTCGCCGGTGTCGAACAGGCCGTGCAGGTAGGTACCGAATACACTGTCCTGCACACAGCCCTCCGGCGTGCCGTCTGCAAGGATGCAGAACGCACTGCCCCGCACCTCGGTGCGGCCTGCGTGGATCTCGTAGCCCGTCAGCTTTGCGCCTGCAAAGGGTTCTGTGGTCACACAGGCTGCGGTCTGGGTCAGGTGCTTTTCGGTGCCGAACACCGTCGTGGTGGGCAGCAGGCCAAGGCCCCGCAGGGTGCAGGGGGTGCCGCTCTCCTCCCCTGCCGGGTCGCAGAGCTGTTCGCCCAGCATCTGATAGCCGCCGCACACGCCCAGCACCGGCGTACCGGCTGCCGAAAGCCTGAGCACCGCCGCTTCCAGTCCGCTTTCCCGCAGCCAGCGCAGGTCGTCCATGGTGTTCTTGGTGCCGGGCAGGATGACGAGATCCGGTGCACCCAGCTGGCGGGTGCGCTGCACATACCGCACACCCAGCAGCGGGTGCTGTTCCAGCGGGATAAAGTCGGTGAAGTTGGATACATGCGGCAGGCGCAGGATGGCGATATCCAGCGGCTTGACCGCAGCTTTTGTATCCAGCCGATCCGAGAGAGAATCCTCATCCTCGATCTCCACCCGCAGGTACGGCACTACGCCCAGCACGGGCAGCTGCGTTTTTTCTTCCAGCATGGCAAGGCCGGGCCGCAGGATCTCCACATCGCCCCGGAACTTGTTGATGATGAGCCCCCTGATGCGGGCGCGCTCGTCGGCTTCCAGCAGCTCCACAGTGCCGTACAGCTGGGCGAATACGCCGCCGCGGTCGATATCGCCCGCCAGCAGCACCGGCGCATCCACCAGCTTTGCAAGGCCCATGTTCACGATATCGTCGGCTTTCAGGTTGATCTCCGCCGGGCTGCCCGCGCCTTCGATCACGATAATGTCGTTCTCGGCGGCAAGGCTGTTGTAGGCTTCCAGAATGTCCGGGATAAGGCTGCGCTTCATTTTAAAGTAGGCGGCGGCAGGCATCTGGCCCCGGGCCTTGCCGTTCACGATCACCTGACTGCCCACATCGCTGCTGGGCTTGAGCAGAATGGGGTTCATGCGCACATCCGGCTCCACGCCTGCAGCCTGTGCCTGCACCACCTGAGCACGGCCCATCTCCGCGCCGTCGCGGGTGACGAAGCTGTTCAGGGCCATATTCTGGCTTTTGAAAGGGGCCACGCGGTAGCCATCCTGTGCAAAGATGCGGCACAGCGCCGCGCACAGCAGGCTTTTGCCCACACCGCTCATGGTGCCCTGCACCATAATGCATTTTGCCTTGCTCATTGTGCCACCTCCGGCAGGGTTTCGGCCAGCAGTGCAAGCAGCTGCCGGTTCTCGTTTTCTGTGCGCACGGCGGTGCGGTACCAACTGGCATCAAGGCCCGGATAATTGCCGCAGCTGCGCAGTACCGCACCCTTGTGGCGCAGTGCTTCGCCCAGCGCTTCCGGCGCGCGGAACAGCAGATAGTTAGCCCGGCCCTCGATCACCCGCAGGCCCAGCGCCCGCAGGCCGTCTGCCAGCACAGGCCGCTGTGCTTCGATCAATGCACGCACCTTCGCCACATATTCCGTCTCGTCCAGCGCAGCAATGCCCGCCGCCTGTGCCAGACTGGAAACCGCCCACGGCTGGCCCGCTGCCCGCATCCGGGCAAGCAGCTCTGTGTCAGAGCACAGGCAATAGCCCAGACGCACGCCTGCCATGCCGTAAAGCTTGGTGAAGGCTTTTAAAATAATCAGTTTTTTGCTGTTTTTCAGCAGATGCTTTGCCGAAAGGCCTTCGCCCTCCGGCAGAAAATCCAGAAAGCATTCGTCCACGGCCAGCACCGCACCCACGGCTTCGCATCTGCGCAGCAGCGCTTCCACAAGGGCAGGCTCTGCCAGCTGGCCGGTGGGGTTGTTGGGCTGACAGAGGAATACCATATTTGTACCCGGGTGCACCGCGTTCAGGAGATCTTTCGTCACCGCAAAATCGTTTTCTTCCCGCAAAAAATGCCGTTTCACCGTGCAGCCTGCCGTTTCAAGGGCGGTGGCATACTCGGCAAAAGTGGGGGCCGTTACCAGTGCAGTGCGGGGCTTTGCAGCCAGCGCCAGCCGGAAGATGAGGTCTGCCGCGCCGTTGCCGCACAGCAGCCATTCGGCGGGCACTCCCTCAGCCACCGCCAGTTTTTCACGCAGGGCCCGGCACAGCGGGTCGGGGTAGCGGTCTGCCGTGGCAAGCGCTGCCGTAATGGCCTTTGCCACCCCTTCCGGCAGGCCCAGCGGACTGACATTGGCCGAAAAATCCAGCGGGTCGCGGCCAAACTCGGCGCGGTAGCCCGCCCAGTCGCCGCCATGGGTCAGTGGTTTCATAGGTTCTCCTTTGTGCTTTTGGACAAGCAGCCTCGCCCTCTCAGGCTCACATTCGTTCGCCAGCTCTCCCAAAGGGAGAGCCCTTGGCAAAGAGGTAAAGTTTGCGTGAACTGCCAAGGCCTCCCACTTTGGGGGAGGTGGCATTGCGAAGCAATGACGGAGAGGGCAAGCATGCTAATGGCCGCTCAATGACAAATCGGAAATACCGTCTTCACAAAATTCCCCGTATTGCTGCACCCCATGCCAGCGCAAAGCCGCTTGCCACATACATCATGCGGTTGGCGCGCAGGATGTCCTGCGGCTCAATGGGGCGCAGGGCATCACCGATGGTAGGCTTAGGGTAATATTCGCCAAAATAGTAAGCCGGGCCGGCCAGCTGCACGCCCAGTGCACCGGCGCAGGCGCTTTCGGTCTGGGCGCTGTTGGGGCTGGCGTGGTTGCGCCGGTCCCGCCGCCAGATGCGCCATGCGCCCTTGGCATCGTTGCCGGTAAAGGCCGCAGCGGCCACCCACAAAAGGGCGGCAAGGCGGCTGGGGATGTAGTTGGCAAGGTCGTCCAGCTTCGCGGCTGCGCGGCCAAAATAAAGGTACTTTTCGTTCTTGTAGCCCAGCATGCTGTCCATGGTATTGATAGCCTTGTAGGTCAGCGCCAGCGGTGCCCCGCCGATGAGCATATACAGCAGCGGCGCAATGACGCCGTCGCTGGCATTTTCGGCCACCGTTTCCACCGCAGCTTTGGTCACACCCTCTGCGGTCAGGTCCTGGGTGTCGCGGCCCACGATGCGGCTCACGGCTTTGCGAGCGGCGGGCAGGTCGTTCCGGACCAGCTCGTTATACACATTTGTGCTCTCCTGCGCAAGGCCCCTTGCCGCCAGCGCCTGCCCGCACCAGAACATCTGCACCGCAAGGCCCAGCCACGGGCTGAGCTTTGCCGCCGCCAGACACACAAGGCTCGTGACCAGAAAGGTGCCCACCGGCAGGCAGAACGCCGTCACGGCACCGCCCAGCAGCTCGCCCTGCGGGGTGCCGGGCAGGCGGGCACGCAGGAATTTTTCCAGCCGGGAGATGCATCTGCCCATAAGCACCACCGGGTGCGGCAGCCACGCCGGGTCGCCGAAGAGCGCGTCCAGCACAAAGCCGCCGACAACTGCCTGAAGGATCATGCCCTGCTCTCCTTTGTGTACTGGACGGTCTTCACGAGATACAGCAGATGCTTTTCCGTCCAGTCCTTTGCATCCAGAACAAAGCCGCCCGCGTTGGACCCGCACCATGCGTAATAGTCCCTGTGGGGGACGGCAAACCGCTCCATGGCGGCCATCTGGGTGCCGCCGTGGGCCAGAATGACCAGCCGCTCTTCGCCTGCGGCAAGAGCTTTATCGATTAGCTCTGCCACAGTGCGGCAGATGCGGTCTGAAAAATCCGTCTTGCGCTCTCCGTCCGGGCAGGGGCTTTCGCAGTTGGCCTTCACCCATGCCTGATACTCGGGGTCCTTTTCCATCTCGATGAAATTGCGGCCCTCAAAGCTGCCAAAGCACATCTCTTTCAGGCCGTCCACCGGCACAAGCTTTGCCTCCGGGAACAGGATGCGCGCCGTCTGGCTGGTGCGCTGCAAGGTGGAAACATAGACCACATCGGGGTCAAAATCTGCCCGGCGCAGCTGAGCAGCGCCTTCGGGTGAGAGCGGGATATCGCGCTGGCCCTGATAACGCTTCTGGGCGTTGTATTCCGTCTGGCCATGACGCAGAAGATAGATCAGCATTGAGACAATTCTCCTTTCAAAACCGTGGGGATGCCGCAGAACATCTGCACCACGCACTCTGCCCGTGCGGCCAGCAGGCAGGCAAGCCTGCCCGCCGCCTCGCGGTCTGCGCGCTGTTTGACATCCATCGGCACAACACCGCCGCCTACCTCGGTGGCGATGAGGATATCGTATTCATGGGCAAGCTTGTCTGCCAAGGCAGGCAGGTCGGCGGCATCGGCAGCCAATACCTGCACGTCCGAAAGACGCTTGCCGGGAAGTGTTTGCGCAAAGGTGCGCTTGCCGCTGTAGAGCGGCCCGGTAATAAAGATCATAGCAGCCCTCCCCACTGGCAGGCACACAGCGCCGCCAGCATCCAGAGCTCGGCCTTTTGCAAAAACCACCCGGCAAGGTCGCCGGTGATGCCGCCGAACTGTTTCCGGCTCACGGCATGGTAGCGCCAGAGCACCGCCAGCGCTGCCAGCACCAGCGCCCAGCCGCCCAGCGCCGCCATGCCCACGCACAGCACTGCGGCCAGCACCGCCAGCGCCCGGCGCACCACAGTTTTGTCTGCTGCAGTGGCAAAGGTGTGTGCAAGACCAGTGTTTTTTGCCATGGGGAACGATGCCACCGCAAGGCCCGAAAGCGCCCGTTCCAGCACCAGTGCCAGAACCCACAGCACACCCACGCTGGGTGTAAAACTCACACAGGTGCACAGGGCAAAATAGGCCAGAAAATAGCTGCACAGTCGGATGACCGCAAAGGCACCGCAATGGGGGTCTTTTAATATTTCCAGCTTCTTTTCTCGGTCGCCGTAGCTGGAAAGGGCATCGCAGGTGTCGGCATAGCCGTCCAGATGGATGCCGCCGGTGATCCATACCGGGATCAGCGCAAAGCCCGCCGCCTTGGCAAAGCCTGGCAGGGGCAGCGCGCCACACACACACCACGCCGCACCAATAACGACACCAATGAGCGGGAAGGCGCACATGGCGTAGCGCATATTTTTTTCGTTCCATTCGAACTGCGGCACCGGGATGGCCGAAAACATGGCAAAGGCCACCGCAATGGTCTGCAAAACGATCATTTTTCCACTCCTTTATAGTACACGGGGATGCCGCATACCACCCGCACCACCGCATCTGCCCGGGCGGCCAAGGCATTGTTCACCTGCGCCAGTGCCAGCAGATAGCGGCCTGTGTCACCGGCATAGTCGGCCCCGCCGCTGAACACCTCGTTGGAAACAACGATGAGGTTTTCGCACTGGGCGGCAAGGCTTTCCAGCCCGTGCAGGATGGCTTTGGCCGCGTTTTTCCCTGCTCCCGCCGGGTCGTACAGCTCGTTGGCGGCAAGGTTGCCAAGGTCTTCCAGCAAGGCGGTGCCCCGCGCAGGCAGGCGCACATTGTCCAGATGCAAGGGACACTCCACCGTTTCAAACTGCTTTGCGGCCCGCATTTTGCGGTGCTTTTCTACCCGGGCGGCACACTCGGCATCCCACACCTGCATGGTGGCAAGATAGTAGCGGGGGCCGGTGGTCCTGAGCACAAGGCTCTCGGCATATTCACTTTTGCCGCTGGCCGCGCCGCCCAGAACCAGCGTCAACATTGGGGCGTATACGGCGCAATGCCGCCCTCCGCAAAGGAGTAGCACCCGCCGTATACGGCCAGCGCCATATCCCACAGCGGGATGCTGGCCACCGCGCCGGTGCCCTCGCCCAGATGCAGCCCCGCCGTAATGAGGGGTGCCTTGCCCAGTGCTTCCAGCACGATGCGCGCGGCAGGCTCTGCCGAGCAGTGGCTTGCAAACACAGCCTTTGCCGCCGCCGGACACAGCCGCACGGCGCACAGCGCGGCCACCCCGCTGATAAAGCCATCTGCCAGCACCGGCACACCGGCCAGTGCACCGCCCAGAAACACACCGCACAGGCCCGCGATATCAAAGCCGCCAAGCTTTGCAAGAACATCCAATGTGTCTTCCGGGTCCGGCTCATTGCAAAGGATGCCGCGGCAGATGGCATCCACCTTGCGGGCAAGCCCTTCGTCCGAGAGGCCCGCACCGCGCCCGGTCATAAGCTCCACGGGCTGGCCCAGCAGCACTGCCGCCACCGCGCTGGAGGTGGTGGTATTGCCAATGCCCATTTCACCGGTGGCGATGAGCCTGTAGCCATCCTCTGCCAGCTCCCGGGCAAGGGAGATGCCCTCCCCGACAGCCTGCACAGCCTGCTCCCGGGTCATGGCAGGGCCTTGGGTAAAATCCGCCGTGCCTGCGGCAATGCGGCAGCTGCGCACGCCGGGCACCGGTTCGCCTGCCATGCCCATATCCACGGGCAGAACATCGCAGTGGGCCGTGCGGGCCATCTGGCACACACTGGTGCGCCGCATGGCAAGGTTTTCGGCCACGGCACGGGTCACTTCCTGCCCGGTCTGGCTCACGCCCTGCGCCACCACGCCGTTATCCGCGCAGAGCACCACCACCACCCGGCGGGAAAGATCAAGCTCCGCACTGCCGGTAAGGGCGGCGGCATCCTCCAGCATGGTCTCCAGCCGGCCCAACCCGCCCAGAGGCTTTGCAAGGCTGGCCCAGTGGGCGTGTGCCGCCGCGCGGGCAGCTTCGTTGGCAGGGGTGATACCCGCCAAAAGTGCATTCAGTTCCGTTTCGGTCATTTAGGTCATCCTTTTGTTTTGCTGTATCGTTCTGCCGCGCGCACAAAGCGGCCCGGCAGGGGCGTGCCCGCCCAGTATAAATGCGGGAAGCCCGCATAGAAATTCTCGTTTGCATAGCCGCATTCCCACTGCATTTTTTCGTTTTTGCAGGCAGTAAATGCAGTGCCGTTTGCGGTGGAATCCCAGTGGTGGAATTCGTGGATGGGCAGCGTTTCTCCGGCGCAGAAGAGCATACTGTCCGCCTTGGCAGTCATTTCGGCATAGCCAAAGCGCACCAGCCTTCCCACCCGGATGCCATCGCCCGGCAGAACGTCTGCCATGGGCCACGCCTTACCGTCGGCATCCTCAAGGCTCCGGCCCAGATACAAAAAGCCGCCGCATTCGGCCGCTGTGGGCAGGCCCGCCTGCACGGCCTGCCGGATGGAAGCCAGCATGGTTTTGTTTTCACTCAGAGTTTTGGCGTACAGCTCCGGGTAGCCGCCGGGCAGATACAGCCCGCCTATATTTTCCGGCAAAACCACATCCTGCACCGGGCTGAAAAGCACAAGCTCCGCCCCGGCATCCCGCAGTGCGTCCAGCGTTTCGGCATAGGTAAAGCAGAACGCCTCGTCCTTTGCCACCGCAATGCGGACGGATGTGGGTGCAGCTGCTCCCGGCAAAGCTTCCGGCGCAGGCTTTTCGGTCAGCACGGCAAGGCGCTGCCAATCCAGCACCAGTGCATCGGCCAGCAGGGCGATCTTTTCCTGCAGGTCGGCAATTTCATCTGCAGTCTTCAGGCCGAGGTGTCGGCTTTCTACCGCTGCCTGCGGCAAATGGGGCAGATAGCCCAGCACCGGCAAGCCGGTCTCCCTTTCCAGCAGGGCCTTGAGCATTTTATACAGCTTTTCGGAACAATCATTGAGCAGGATGCCCGAAACATGGCTGTTTTTGCGGAAGTTCACAAGGCCCTGAATTTGCGCGGCCAGCGTCACGCTGGCACCCTTGGGCTGTACCACCAGCAGCACCGGCAGGCCCAGCGTATCCGCCAGTTCCCAAGCGCTGGCACGGGTGGTCAGGCCCTGACCATCATAAAAGCCCATAGCGCCCTCGCACACGGCGGCACCATGCCCGGCGGCATAGCGGGCAAAAATGGCCCGCACCATATCCCTGTTGGAAAGAAACAGATCCAGATTGTGGCTGTCCACCTGCAGAGCCGAGCGGTGGAACATGGGGTCGATGTAGTCCGGCCCGCTTTTGAACGCACAGGGGTCGGCCCCGCGCTTTTTCAGCGCCGCCAGCACTGCGCAGGCAACCGTGGTCTTGCCGCTGCCGGAAGAAGGCGCGGCGATGAGGAATTGCATCATTTGCGTGTACCCGTAATGAGGAAAATGGGGTTATTGGCCATGAGCAGGTGCAGTCGGCCCGCCGGTTTTGTGCGGCTGACGGCGATCTGCGTTACCTCTGCGGTCAGGCCCCGGGCCGTGAGGGCGGCAATGGCAGCGCCCAGCGTTTCCAGCGCAATGGCCGAAATGCAGATGCGTGCGTTCGGATTCTTGCCGAGCACTTCATCCAGCACGGCTTCCATGCCGCCTTTGGTGCCGCCGATGAACACGGCATCCGGCGCAGGCAGGTCTGCCAGCACATCCGGTGCGCGGCCCTCGATGAGGATGAGGTTGCAAGCATGGAACTTTGCCCGGTTTTTACGGATCAGTTCACAGGCATCCGGTTCACACTCCACGGCGTAAACGCGGCCTTTGGGTGCCGCCAATGCCAGCTCCACGCTCACACTGCCGGTGCCTGCGCCCACATCCCACAGAGTGTCGGTGGGCATTACCGCCAGCTTTGCCAGCGCAGCAGCGCGCACCTCCTGCTTGGTCATGGGCACCTCGCTCCGGATGAAGCTTTCGTCCGGGAAGCCCGGCGCACGCAGCTGCGGCAGATCAAAGTTTTCCACCAGAAGCACGCTGAGTGGTGCAAAGCTCTGCCCCGCCAGCTCTGCAGCAGAGCCGTAGCGGATGGCTTCCGCCTCGGTGCCAAGGTTTTCGCCCACCACGCCGTGGGCTTCGCCCATACCGGCATCGGTCAGCTTCTGGCACAGAGAGGCGGGCGTTTCAGTGCCGCCGGTGAGGAAGAACACCGAACGGTTCATCATGCACTCGGCCACCGGGTCGCAGGCACAGCCATGGGCCGAGACCAGCTTCCAGTCCTGCCACGGTCGGCCCAGCGCCGCTGAAAGCAGCTGGATGCTGGAAACGCCCGGATACACCCGCGCGGGGATGCCCAGCGCCCGCAGCGGCGTGAGCAGACCGGACGCACCGGAGTAAAATCCGGTATCGCCGCTGTAAAGCACGGCAGCATCCTGCCCGGGGTTTTGTGCCAGTGTTTCCAGAATGTCAGCGGGCTGGTAGAGCGCGAACTGCCGGGCCATGCAGTCTGCAGGCAGGCCCGCCAGCAGCCGCTTTGCACCGAACACAAGGCCCGCGCTGCGCACAGCCTGCTGCGCCTGCGCCGAAAGGGCTTCCCATTTTCCGCTGCCCATGCCGATCAGTGTGACCATTGCAAAATCTCCTTGCAATACGCTAAAATTTGTGTTTCCGTCTCGCCAGTTTCCGGCGGGCGGCGCAGCACCACCAGCTGTGCGCCGGTATCGGCAGCGGCCTGCACCTTCTCGGCAAAGCCGCCCGCTGCGCCGCCGTCCTTGGTGACGAGGTACCGGATCTGGAACTGTATTATCAACGCCTTATTCAGCGCCAGACTGAACGGCCCCTGCATGGCAATGATGTTCCGGTGCGGGACATTGGCCGCTTCACAGGCGGCAATGCCCTCCGGCGTGGGCAGGACGCGCGGGTAAAGCCGCGCCGGTTCCAGCCCGGCAAACACAGCCAGCTCCTTGGCACCGGTGGCAAGCAGGATATTGCCCTCTGTCCCGGCCAGATATTCTGCAGCCTGCGCTGCTGTTTCAAACACCGCACAGCCGGGCGGCAAGGGGCTTTGCGCACGCAGCAGGCGGCGGTATTCCACGCCCGCCTGCACCGCTGCAGCGCGGATGTTCCTGGTGGCATCCACTGCATAAGGGTGGGTGGCATCCACGCAGAGATCAGCTCCCGCCAGCAATGCCGCCATGGCATCCGGCTGCAGCCGCCCGGCGTGCACCGTGATGCCCGCCATTTCGCCCTGCTCCTCGGCACCCAGCGGCGTTGCCACGCACACCGTTACCGCAGCGCCAAGCTCTGCCAGCTTTTTGGAAAAGCGGCGGCCCTCGGTGGTGCCGCTGAACACGACCGCCTTCACTTACGGTACCCCCGCGGCGTGACCATCCGGCCCGAAAGGGCGCGGGTATTGCTGTTGCCGATATACACGGTGGTGAACATATCCACCGGCGTGTTTTCCAGCTCGGCCAGCGTCAGCACCCGGGCGCTCTGGCCCTCGCGGCCAATGTTGCGCACAAGGCCGCAGACGGTATCATCCGCCTTGCCGTTTGCGCGCAGGATGCGCACTGCCTTTTGCAGGTAGTCCGGCCTGCCCTTGGAGGAAGGATTATAGAGTGCAGCGCAGAAATCTCCCTGCGCTGCGCAGGCCAGCCGCTTTTCGATGACCTCCCACGGGGTAAGCCGGTCGGAAAGGGAGATCACGCAGAAATCGTGGGCCAGCGGCGCGCCCAGCACAGCCCCGCCGCTGAGGGCGGCCGTAAGGCCGGGCACCACTTCTACGGCAACGTCCGGGTAATCCTGCGCCAGTTCCAGCAGCGGGCTGGCCATGCCGTAAACGCCTGCGTCGCCGCTGCACACCATCACCACGCGCCTGCCGGTATCCGCCTTTTCCAGCGCCCAGCGGCAGCGGTCGATCTCCTTGGTCATGCCGGTGGAATAATATTCCTCACATGGGAACTCCGGCTCGATCAGGTCAAGATAAAGTTTATAGCCGCAGATGGCATCTGCGTGTTCCAGAACGTTCTGGGCTTCCTGCGTCAGGTAGTAAACATCTCCGGGGCCAATGCCCACCACGTAGACTACCTTTTCCGGTTCGTCGATCTCAAATTCCATCGGGTCAAACATTCTGCCACCTCCAGTCCGGGGCATAGGGCCGCACGGCCAGCGCAAAGGTCACGCCGGTATGGGCATATTTGTGAAAAACGAGTGTCCCGCCTGCGGCCAGCACTGCCGACCGTTCACAGACATTGTCCACGCCGGTAACGCTCTGCACAAAGGCCGAAGGCGTAAAGCTGCCGGGGGCGGCACGCAGCTGTTCCGCTGTGAAAAACTGCACCGGCCAGCTGTGGCTCTTACAGAAGGTCAGCAGGCCCGTCTCGTTTTGTTTTAAGTCGATGCTTGCCGCCGCCGTGATGCATTGCGGCGCAAGGCGGTTCTGGGCACAGAAAGCTGCAAAGGCTTCGGCCAGCGTTTCGGTGCCGGTGCCGCGTTTGCAGCCCACGCCCAGCACGCCGATGCGCGGCACCAGATGCAGCGCATCCCCCGCCGGGCAGAGGGTGAGGGCAAAGTCCGGGTCATCTCCCGCCGTGATCCCATCAGGCGGTGCACCCGCAATGGGCCAGTCGGATGCAAACTGCACCGTTTTGCCCGCCAGCAGTGCACCGCTGACAAGCTTGATGCGCTCCGGCTCCAGCACGGTGCAGTTCTGGTGCTTTGCCCACTCGTCCACCGCAAACACACCGTTTGCGTCGGTGGCTGTGGTGATCACCGGCACCGCACCGCACACAGCGGCAAGCGCCCGGGCAAGGTCGTTGGCACCGCCCAGGTGGCCTGAGAGGATGGGCACGGCAAAGCGGCCGCACTCGTCCAGCACCACAACGGCAGGGTCCTGTGCCTTGCTTTGGCAGTGGGGCGCAATGGCCCGCACCGCAATGCCCACAGCACCTACAAAAACAAGGGCATCGCTCCCGGCAAACTGGCGGGCCGTCCAATCGGCAAGGTGCACCTGCCCGGCTTCATGGCCGCAGCGGGCCACGCTGCCGGGATATGCCGCCGCCAGTTTTTGGGCCAGTGCAAGGCCCTTTGCCGTAAAGGCCAGATAGGCGCGGGTCACTGGTCTGTCCCCTTGCGGAACTCGGTGGTAAAGGCCGGGTCGTAGAGCTTGCTGCGCTCATAATTCCGGCCCAGAAAGCCGCCTGCCACAATGAGCGCCGTTTTGGTGATGCCCGCTGCATGAACGCTTTCCGCCAGCGTACCTACGGTGCAGCGAACCGTTTTTTCTTCCGGCCATGTGGCCTTATACACCACCGCTGCCGGGGTATCCGGCGTATAGGCACCGCCTGCCAGAAGCGCCTGCTGTACTTTGTCCACAAGGCCGATGGATAGAAAAATGACCATCGTTGCCCCGTGGGCGGCAAGGCTTGCCAGCTTTTCTTTTTCCGGCACCGGGGTGCGGCCCTCCATGCGGGTGATGATGACGGTCTGGCTGACGGTGGGCAGGGTGTACTCGGCGTTCAGTGCCGCCGCTGCGCCGCAGAAGCTGGACACACCGGGGGTATCATCGTAGGGAATGCCCTCGGCATCCAGCACATCCATCTGCTCCCGGATGGCACCGTAAAGGCAGGGGTCGCCGGTGTGCAGGCGCACGGTGATCTTACCCGCAGCTTCCATCTGCCGCATCACATCCAGCACCTGCTCCAGCGTCATTTCAGCGCTGTTATAAATGGCGCAGTCTGCCTTTGCAAGGCCCAGCAGGGCCGGGTTCACCAGACTGCCCGCATAGATGATGCAGTCGGCTTTCTGAAGCAGGGCCGCGCCCCGCCGGGTGATGAGGTCCGGTGCGCCGGGGCCTGCACCAACAAAATGTACCATAACGTTACTCCTTTACCAAAACGGTGGCAAAATAACCGGCCTGTTCCTGCGGCCGCTCAAGGGAAAGATCCGGGTAGACCCGCTCGTCCGGCAGACCGCAGTTGCACACAAGTGCGCTTTTTTTCAGCTTATCTGCCTGCTGCAGGGTATCCAATAAGACAGGCAATTGCCTGCCGGCTTTCATCAATACCTTGGTGCCGGGCATTTCCAGCACGCGGTCTGTCCAGCCGCCGGGCGCAATGGTAAGCGGCGTATCCATGCCGCCGGTCAGCGGCACATTCAGCCGCGCCGCCGCCGCACAAAAGCTGGGCACGCCTGCCGCCATGGCGGTGGCATAACCCCCGGCCTGCAAGATCTCCTGCAGGTAACCAAAGGTGGCATAGATGGAAACATCACCGATGTTCAGCATGGCAACGTCCTGCCCGGCATCCAGATACTGCCGCACCGCGGCGGCGGCTTTTTCGTGCGAAGCCGCCAGCGCAGCCGGGTCACGGCTCATGGCAAAGTACAGCGGGACGATGGTCTTGCCGTCCAGCGCTTCTCCCAGCGCACTGCGGGCGATGTCCAGCGCCAGCATCTGGCCGGAAGCAGTCTGCGGCGCGGCCAGCACCGGGCACTGCCGGATGAGCCGCACAGCCTGCAGCGTCATCAGCTCCGGGTTGCCGGGGCCGACGCTGACACCGTAAAATGTACCTTTCAGTTCTGCCATTCCTGCATCAGCTCCTTTGCCGTTTTTGTCTCGCCCAGCGGGCCGTGCTGGTTGGAGAACAGCACCACGCCCACCCGGAAGGCCCCGCCTGCCCGCCGGTCCAGATGCATCTGGATGGCGGCAAGGATGCTTTCCAGCACCGGGCCGCGCAGCTGTGCGCCGTCCAGAATGTCAAGGCAGGCATCCGTGGTGGCGGCATCCATCAGGGCAGCGCACACTTCGCGCCGGGCCCCGCACAGCGCCGCATGGGCACAGAACACCTCGGCACGGCCATCCGCCGTGTGGGAATGGGTGTTCATGACCCCTGCCGCCAGTTTGACCAGCTTGCCCACGTGGCCTACCAGAAGCACTTCCTCAAATTTGGCCGTGGCAGCCATATCCAGCGTATCCCCGATGAAGTTGGAGGTCTTGACCACCGGGAACCGCTCGAACTGCGGCAGAGCGCTGGCCAGATAGTCCAGCCCGTAGTTGCCGGGGGCCAGCACCAGCCGCCGGGGGCCGGGGGCATTTTTTGCGCGCAGTGCGGCCTGATTCATTTCCAGCTGGATGGTATCCAGAATGGCCTGCTGGCTCATGGGTTCCACGATGCCGCTGGTGCCCAGAATGGAAAGCCCGCCCTCCACCCCGATGTGCGGGTTGAAGGTGCGCTTTGCCGTCTCGGCACCGCCTTCCACAGAGATGGTCACCGCAAAGCCGCCGGTGTAGGCAGCATTTTCAGCTTCCCGTTCCAGCGCTTCGGCAATCATCTGGCGGGGCACATGGTTGATGGCGGCTTCGCCTACGGGCTGGTCAAGGCCGGGCTTCGTCACCCGGCCCACCCCCTCGCCGCCAAGGATGCGCACGCCGGGGGCATCCGGTTCCAGCACCACCGATGCAATCACCGGCAGGCCCGTGGTCACGTCCACATCGTCGCCGCCGTCCTTGCGGATGGCACATACCGCACCGGCATCCGTTCTGCGGCAGTAAATGGGTGCCACCTCCACCACAATGCCCTTGGGCGTGCGCAGAGCCACCGTTTCCGGTTCGCGGCCGGTCAGCAGCAGACGCGCCGCCCCGGCAGCCCCCAGCGCGGCACAGGTTCCGGTGGTATAGCCGCAGCGCAGCAGCTTCTGCCCGCTGCGGACGTAATGCTCAAACTGCGGTTTTCCGGCGGGTGCCTTTTCGGCTTCCGGCTCCGGTGTGCCGAACAGAGCCGTGTACTGCTGTTCGGTCAGGCCGTACAGGGTGCGGATGTTCTCCGGCTGAAACGCCTGTTCCGGGGTCAGCACGCCGGAAACACCACCGGGCGAAACGCACACCACCGTGTCCGCTATTTTTTCGGCCAATTCCAGCTCGTGCAGGCTCAGGATCACCGCCAGCTGACCGGTATGGGCCAGCTCCTTTAAAATGGTGAGCAGTTCAATTTTGCCCTTGATATCCAGAAAAGAGGTCGGTTCGTCCAACAGGATCACTTCCGGCTGCTGGCACAGTGCCCGGGCCAGCAGGATGCGCTGGCGCTGGCCGTCGCTGATGCGGTTAAAATCCCGGTCTGCCAGCTGCGCCGCACCCACCAGCTCCAAAGCTCTGTGCACCTGTTGCCTGTCCTCGGCAGACAAAATGCCCAGCCGTCCGGTGTAGGGATAGCGCCCCGCCGAAACAAAGTCAAAGCAGGTGGTCAGCTCCATCCGGCGGCTGTGGGGAGCCATGAGAGCCAGCTTCTGCGCCCGCTGGGTACCGGTATAGGCAGTAAGATCCTTCCCCGCCAGCAGCACTGTGCCGCCCATAGGGGCAAGCTGGCCCGCCAGCGTTTTGAGCAGGGTGGATTTTCCTGCGCCGTTCGGCCCGATCAAGGTCAGGATCTGGCCCGGCTGCGCCCCGAGGCAAATATCCGAGAGCAGCGGTGTCTTGCCGTAGCCGATGGCAAGCTCCCGCGCAGTGCAAAGTGCTTTTTCGTTCATCATGCGCCCTCCCGCTCTGAATTGCGCCGCACCAGCAGCCAGATGACCACCGGTGCGCCGAACACGGCCGTGACCGAGCTGATGGACAGCTCCGTGGGCGCGAACAGACTGCGGGCCAGCAGGTCGCAGAACAGGCAGAAAGCCGCACCGCCCAAGCAGCACCCCGGCAGCACATGCAGCGGCTTTGCGCTGCCCAGCAGCTGCTTGACAAGGTGCGGCACCGCGATGCCTACAAAGGAGATCGGCCCCGCAAAGGCGGTGACGCAGGCCGCCAGCAGGCTAGATAGCAGCACCAGCGCTGCCGAGAAAGGCTTGACATTCACGCCCACGCTGCGGGCATATGATTCGCCCATCTGGTAGGCGGCCATGGGCTTGGAAAGCAGAAAGGATGCCGCCAGCGCAGGCAGCACCACCAGTGCCGCGGCCTGCACATTGGCCCATGTCACGCCGGAAAAGCTGCCCTGCGACCAGTTGTGCAGATTGACGATGTTGGAATCCTGCGCAAAGGCCACCACGATATCGGTGATGGCGGAGCAGATATAGCCGATCATCACACCGCAGATGACCAGAATGCTCATGCGCTGCACCCGCCGGGCCACCGCCAGCACAAAGGCCATGGAAGCCATGGCACCCGCAAAGGCAGCCGCGATCATCGTGGCCGAGCTGGTCAGCATCCCGCGGTCCAGAAACACCACCATGGTCAGGGCCACCGCCAGCTTTGCGCCGCTGGAAACGCCCATAACAAATGGCCCGGCAATGGGGTTTGCAAAAAAAGTCTGCAGCAGGTAGCCTGCCGCGCTGAGGGCTGCCCCCAACAGCGCCGCCATGACCGCGCGGGGCAGGCGCAGCTGCAGGATGATGTTCCCCGCAAGCGCATCACCGCCCTTGCCCAGCAGTGCCGTCAGCACCGCTCCCGGTGCAAGGGATACGCTGCCCCAGAACAGGTTCAGCGCAAAAAGCACAGCCACGGCTGCCGCAAGGGCAATATAGGCGGCTGCAAGGCGTCTGGTACGGGTCATAGGCTTTCCTTTCTGTAAAATTTTCCTTCTTTAGTCCACATGGGTGAGGAATTTCAGGGTACTGGCGGCAGGTGTGCCCTTGGTAAACACCCGGTTCATGTCCACGATCAGGTCTGCCAGCTCCATGCTCTGCTGGAACAGGCTCTGGGTGGTGCACCACACCTGACCGTTCTGCACCGCTTTGAACTCGTTCAACAGTGGGAAACGCTCGGTCAGCTGGTTCACCGATGCGATCATGCCCTCGATGGCGCTGTTGTAGATGAGCACATCGGCATCCTTTGCACCTGCATAGAAGTCCTCAAGCGGCAGGTTCATGGTAGCAAGGCTGTTGCCATTGTCCGTCAGGTCCGCAAAGACATAGCTGCCGCCCGCCATCTCGATCATGCGGGCCACATAGTCACTGCCCTTGCGCACAGTGGCAAGGTTGTTGGTGGTCAGCGAGAAAAAGGCGCAGCTTTTTCCCGTGGGTTCCTGCGAGAGGATGGGCTGAACGGCCGTCTCCTGCGCGGAAAACACCTGCTCGGCCTGTTCTTCCCTGCCCAGCAGGATGCCGTAAAGCTTGATCCACTCCATGCGGGCCAGCGGGTCGCTCTCGTAGCTGGAACGCTCCACCAGCACCGGGATGCCAAAGTGTTCCAGCTGTTCCTTTACCTCCGGCGTGTGCAGGATCATGGTATTCTCAATGGCAAGGCGGCAGCCCGCTGCCAGGATCTGCTCGTAATCCGGGGCGCTGTACTTGCCTGCATACGCGATTTTTCCCTCTTCCATGGCCTGCTGCACCGCGGGCAGATACCAGCCCTCGGCCTTGGTGCCGGAAAAGGCCACGCTGTCCAGTGCGTCCAGATGTAAAAGCAGATCCATCACCGAGGTGGAGACCAGATAAATATTCTCCACCGGCTGGCGCAGCACAGTCACATCAGCAGGCAGACCGTCCACCTCCGCAGCATCTTCCGGCACAACAAGGAACCGTGCATCCGACTCCGCGATGGTCAGCATGGTATAGCCGCCCTCATAGCAGTCCGCTGTGAACTGCTGTGCATAGTCCAGCTTGTAATGATGGGAGAAAACAAGACTTTCCGTATTGGCAGGCTGAGCCTTGCTGCCGCAGCCGGTCAGCGTCAGCGCCGCAGCGGGGATCAGTTTCAGAAATTGGTTGCGAGTGATTTTCATTCAAATATCCGGACGTTTGTCGTTCCGACCCCTCTTGTGAAAAGGCGTTTGGAGCGGCCCTGCGGTTGCGCAGCAATGAAAGCCCCAGTGGGTCTTTCAAGCAGGCGAGCGATCTGCGATAGCAGATGGAAGGGCTTTGCCCTGACAAGCGTCGGAGCCGCGACAAACGCGAAATAAAAAATTGATTTTCCGCTGAGTATGCCCAGAGCGTGAGCGGAGGGCATTCTCAATCGTTAGCCTTCAGACTTGCGGAATCAAAGGTCAGCGTATACTCGATCTCGTGGGGGGTGCTCATGGCAACGGTGTCGGCGGTGACATCCAGTGCGGTATCCAGCGCCGATACCGGAATTTCAAAGGTGGAATTGCCCTCGGTGTTGGTGGGCAGATACTTCTCGCCGTCCACGATCATATAATCATAGTTCGGGCTGCTCCACACGATGGTGGCGGTCATCTTGCCATCCGCCACGGTCAGGGCGGCGGGGCTCTCCACGGTGGCACGGCCGGAGCCGCCCTCCAGCGTCACATCACAGGTGTAGGTGCCGTCTGCCGGGGTCTCGGCTTCCGCAGCCTTTTCCACGGCATCACGCACGCTGACGACATGGTCGTACCACTTGCCCTTGGTGCCCAGAATGGCAAGGTCAAAGTCCGTATCCACAGCAGTGACCGGAATGTCAAAGCCGTACACCTCCTCCGAAGTACCATCGGAGTAGGTGACGGTGTCGGTGGTGGGCTGCAGCCAGTCGGCCTCGTGGTCGGCGGCATCGGAAGCCTTGCCCAGATACAGGTTGACGATATGGGTGGAAGCAAGGCTGACATGGAAGGTCATCTGGCCGTTCTCCACGGTCAGGGTGCCCTTGCCGTCGCAGGCTTCGTTGGCGTGGAACATGCTGCTGTCGGTGTCAAACTCGGCGGTATACACGCCATCCGCCAAAGCGGCGGTCTCAGCGGCAGAAGAAGCCACAGAGGATGCCGCCTCGGAAGAAGCAGCACTGGAAGCTGCAGAAGATGCCGTGGAAGAAGCGCCGCAGCCCACCAGCAGACTCAGTGCCAGAGAAGCAGCGACAACACAGGAAAAAACGCGTTTCATAGGAAATACCTCTACATTATAAGAAATCAGCTTTTATTATACCATTGTTCGGATAAAAAATGAACCCTCTCCACCGGATGCCGCAAAGCGGCCGCGAGACGGAGAGGGTTCGTTTGATCAACCGTTCAGAGAATCGATTGCCGCCTTGGTGTGGGCGACATACAGCTTCTGGACATCCTCGATCTCACCCAGACCAGCGATCTGGCAGTCGATGCTGTCGAAAGCACCGGAAGCCTTGAACTGGCTCAGCCAGGAGTCGGCATCCTCACCGGCCATATCGTTGTTGGCGTGATCGCCGGCAACCACCATCAGCGGGCGCAGGATGACCTTGGTGTAGCCCGCAGCCTTAACAGCCTCGATCACGTTCTCGCAGGCAGTCTCTTCCGGCTTGCCCTCAACGGTGCCAATGAACACATTGTCGTAGCCCAGAGTCTGCATAGTGGTCTGCATCTGGCTGTAGCTCACCTTTGCGGTGTGCGAGGTGCCGTGGCCCATAAAGACAAAGGCGACCTTGTCCGCAGCAGCGGCATCCAGACTGTCGTAGCCGGCTTCCTTCACGGCAGCAGCGGTGACAGCCTTGGCAACGTCTTCCTTATCCTGATTGATGATGGTGGCGTCGGAACCGACCTCGCCCAGCAGGGGCTCAGCCACAGCGACAGATTCAAACTTGTCGCGGTAGGTGTCGATCATTTCCATCATCTCGTCGTACTCAGCACCGTGCATCAGGTGGGTGGGCTGGACGACCAGATTCTTCACGCCGTTTTCCACAGCGCGGTCCATGGCCTGCTGCATGTTGTCGATCTTTTCGCCATCACGAGCCTGCACATGGTTGATGATGATCTGTGCGGTGAATGCGCGGCGCACAGACCAATCCGGGTATGCGGCCTGCAGAGCATCCTCGATGCCCTTGATGTCCTTCACGCGGCTGTCGTTGAAGGAGGTGCCGAAGGAGACCACCAGCAGCTCGTTGTCGCCAATGTCGTCCTGATTGCGGGCATCGTCCTTGGAAGCATCACCGGTGTCACGGCCAAAGTAGTCGGGGTCGGCGTTCTCACCTTCCACCAGTTCCTTCTGGGTGTCGGTCAGGGCATCCCATGCAGCCTTGGCGGCTTCGCACTGGGCATCGGTATCCTCATTGCGCTCCTGCACATAGATGGCATCGATCAGGTCTGCCACGTTCTTTGCTGCTATTTCGTCAGCCTCCTCGCTGCTCGCTTCGCTGGAAGCGGAAGACGCAGCGGTGCTGGATGCAGTGCTGGAAGCAGCACCGCCGCAGCCGGTGAGCACGCCGGCGCACAGAGCCAGAGCCGTAACAGCTGCGGCCAGCTTTTTGGTTTCGATCTTTCTCATTGTTCTTGTCCTTTCCTGCTGGATAAATTGCGGTTTGAACCAAACAAAGGGTACAGGAAAGAGAGATGAAAAAAGAGGCCCTTCTGTCCTGCGGATGGCATGACAAAAAGACCTCTGTTGTTTCAGGGCTTTTTGGTACAACCAATTCCTCGTGATCTGGGGTTTGCACCCCCGTACCAACAGCAGGCAGGTTTCCTGACTGAAAGATCGCCGCCCGTCATCTCCTTCCCAGAGCAAAAGCTCCAGTGGCTGGTGCAAAGCACCCTGATGCGGACTCCCTTATCACAGTGACGAGATCGTGCGGGATCTGCACCCGCTTCCCTTTTACCCTTTCCGCCGTGCAGTGCATCGGCAAAAGGCACCTGCTGTTTTTCTGTTCAGTTCGTCCGGCATTATATCATAAAACTGCGCAGAATGCAATAAAAAACGGCATCCTGCCTTTTATAAGGAAGGATGCCGTTTGGAGATCGAGCCAAATGCGGAGCTTACTGGAGCGCACGGATCGCATTGATGGTGATTTTGTACTGGCAGGCCACGCTGTCAAACAGCTCCTTGGTACCTTCCAGTGTGCCTGTGCGCAGCACCTCGGTCAAATCGTAGGTGGGCTGGTACAGGTTGGTAAAGCCCAGGTTCTGGCACACGCCCTTGAGCGTGTGTGCCGCACGGAATGCTTCCTTCACATTTCCTTCCTTCAATGCCTGCTCCAGTTTCGGATAGCTGTCGTCGTTCAAAAACATCAGCGTAAATCTGCAGATCATGCCTTCGTTGTAAAGCCGCTTGAGCACATCCTCATAATTTGCGCCCATCTGTCTATAACATTCCTGAATCGTCATGGTTTGTCGCTATGCCTTTCTTTTTCTACTGATCCCGCCTGATTTGCCACAGAGTGACAAAAGCGCCATCCATTTTGTTGCACTTTGTTGCGTTTTTAATATATCACGCCTTACTGCGTTTTTCAATGCAGAGACAAAAAGTCTTGCACTTTTCACATATTGTCCCGAGTTTTTCTTGCAATTTGCCTATCAATTTCTTCCGGCTGGCTTTTTTCTCCGACTTTGCCGTGCCTGCATGGCTGCAGGGCTTTTCCTGCCGTTTCTCTGCACGGAAAACGCATTTGAAGAAAAAGGTAAAAAAACAGTTGACAAAAGCCTTTCTGCATGATAGAATAAACAAGTCGTCCGGCGAAGGACACAAAAAGTGAATATGGGCGTGTTCCCGAGTGGCCAATGGGGACAGACTGTAAATCTGCTGCTTTCAGCTTCGGTGGTTCGAATCCACCCGCGCCCACCAAAAAACCTCAACGTATGAAAGTACGCTGAGGTTTTTGTTTTGCGACAAGGCTAAACTCGTCGGGCGGGTGGATTCGAACAGCATCGGCCCGCCGAATAGTCCGGCGGGCAAAAAAGCCCCTGCGGGGCTTTTTTAGATGCGCGGCTCGCGACATCCACCCGCGCCCACCAAAAAACCTCAACGTATGCAAGTACGCTGAGGTTTTTGTTTTGCGATAAGGCTAAACTCATCGGGCGGGTGGATTCGAACAGCTGCGGCACCGTTCAGCAGGACGATCTCCAGCAGTGCAAGGATCAGCAGAACAATAAGAACCGTAGTAACCATCGTGTCCCGTGCATCATAATATTTTGCAACGGTATTCAGGTTGGTACTCTGTGCATTGATTTTTAAATTTTTCTTCAAAAAAATCATTGACAACGCTTTCTGTGCATGATAAAATCACATTTGATTTTGAGAGACAAAGCATAGCAGAGTCTTTTCAAAGCAATTTACCATGGACCGCCCAGCGGGGCTAAGGCCATACGGACAGCCGGGTCCACTGCCGACCGGCGGCACAGCCGCCATTATTGATTGAGCGTAGCAGCTCAAATTTTATAAGTTGGTTCCTTTACAACCATGAAATTGCGCAGTCAGTGTGCAGACTTGTGAAACGGTCAATAAAGAGCAGTAAAAGCAGAATTGCTATATAGACTCTCATAATCCCGTCTTTTTTGAATCATGCGAAGCGGCCTTTGTACTCTGGTGTTTCTTCCGGGGGTCTTTGGCGGCGCATTCAAATGCTTTTCAAAGCGCAAGTCTGCACTTTTTGTGCGGTACTTGCGCTTTTTTGTTTGCATCGGGATCAGGGACGGAGGAAAAACATGAGTGAGAACCGAACACGGTTCCGGCTGAACCAGAACCGTGCGCCCATCTATGAAGCGCTGGAACAGTTCCGCAAAATGCGGGTGGTGCCCTTTGATGTGCCCGGCCACAAGCGAGGCCGCGGCAACCCGGAGCTGACCGCCTTTCTGGGCCAGCAGTGCGTGGGCGTGGATGTGAACAGCATGAAGCCGCTGGATAATCTCTGCCACCCGGTATCGGTCATCCGGGAAGCAGAGGAGCTGGCCGCAGATGCCTTTGGCGCTGCCCACGCGTTCCTCATGGTGGGCGGCACCACCAGCAGTGTGCAGAGCATGGTGCTTACCGCCTGCAAGCGCGGCGATGAGATCATTCTGCCCCGCAATGTGCACCGCAGTGTGCTGAACGCACTGGTACTGTGCGGCGCGGTGCCGGTGTATGTGAACCCCGAGGTGGACAAGCGCCTTGGCATCTCGCTGGGCATGAAGCGGGAACAGGTGGAAAAGGCCATTAAAGAGCATCCGAATGCCGTGGCTGTTCTGGTGAATAACCCCACCTACTACGGCATCTGCTCTGACCTGCGCGCCATCGTAAAAATGGCCCACGATGCCGGGATGCTCTGCCTTGCGGATGAAGCCCATGGCACCCACTTCTACTTTGGCGGCGGCCTGCCGGTGTCTGCCATGGCGGCAGGGGCTGATATGGCATCCGTCTCCATGCACAAGAGCGGCGGCAGTTTAACGCAGTCCAGCCTGCTGCTCATCGGCCCCAATGTGCACCCGGGCTATGTGCGGCAGATCATCAACCTGACCCAGACCACCTCCGGCAGCTACCTGCTCATGTCCAGTCTGGATATCTCCCGCCGCAACCTTGCGCAGCGCGGGCGGCAGGTATTCCACCAAGTGGCCGACATGGCCGAGTATGCCCGCGAGGAGATCAACGCCGTGGGCGGCTACTACGCCTTTGGCAAGGAGCTGTGCAACGGCGATTCCGTTTTTGACTTTGATACCACCAAGCTCAGCGTCCACACGCTGGATATCGGCCTTGCAGGCATTGAGGTGTACGACATCCTGCGCGATGAGTACGACATCCAGATCGAGTTCGGCGACATTGGCAACATTCTGGCCTACCTTTCCATCGGCGACCGCCCGCAGGAGGTGGAGCGTCTGGTCAGCGCGCTGGCCGAGATCAAGCGCCGCTACCAGACCGATGGCTCCGGCCTGCTGAGCCAGGAATACATCGACCCCGTTGTGGCCGCCAGCCCGCAGGAAGCGTTCTATGCGCCCAAAAAGAGCCTGCCGCTCCGGGAGACCGAGGGCATGGTGTGCAGCGAGTTCGTCATGTGCTACCCGCCGGGCATTCCCATTCTGGCCCCGGGCGAGCGCATCACAAAGGAAATTTTGAACTACATCGAGTACGCCAAGGCCAAGGGCTGCAGCATGACCGGCCCCGAGGACCCGGACATCGAGCGGCTGAACGTTCTGGCATAAGGAGGGAATGCAGATGGAATTTTGGTTTTCTGAGTTTCACACCCCGGACGTGAAGCACAGCATCCGGGTGAACAAACAGCTCTACTCCAAGCAGAGCGATTACCAGCGCATCGATATTTTTGAAACGCCGGAGTTTGGCCGGGTGCTCACATTGGACGGCAATGTGATGCTGACCGAGCGCGACGAATTCATCTATGACGAGATGATCGTGCATGTGCCCATGGCGGTGCACAAGCAGGCAAAAGACATCCTTGTCATCGGTGCCGGTGACGGCGGCGTGGTGCGGGAGCTGACCCGCTACGACCGGGTGGAGCGCATCGACCTTGTGGAGATGGACCCGCAGGTGGTGGAAGCCTGCCGCGCCTTCCTGCCCAGCAACGCCTGCCGCATGGATGACCGCCGGGTGCACATCTATTTTGAGAACGCCCTCAAGTATATCCGCCGCTGCGAGGAGGAGTACGACCTCATCATCGTGGACTCCTCCGATCCCTTCGGCCCATCCGAGGGTCTGTTCACCCGCGAGTTCTACGGCAGCTGCTTCAATGCCCTGAAAGCGGACGGCATCATGGTGAACCAGCAGGGCAGCCCCTTCTATGCCGAGGATGCCAGCGCCATGCAGCGCAGCCACAAGCGCATTGCGTCCACCTTCCCCATCAGCCGAGTGTATCAGGCACACATTCCCACCTTTGCGGCTGGGTACTGGCTGTTCGGCTTTGCCAGCAAAAAGTATCATCCCATCGATGATCTGGATGCAGACGCATGGAAGGCGCTGAACATGCGCACCCGCTATTACACCGCCCGGCTGCATGTCGGCGCATTTTACCTGCCGGCATTCCTTGAGGAAATGCTGCGGGAAGTGGAGGAACACTGATGCAACCCAACATTGAAAACTTCATCGGCTGTGACAGCAGCTACCGCGCCGCCAGCATCGTGCTGTACGGTGCGCCCTACGATTCCACCACCAGCTACCGCCCGGGCGCACGGTTCGGCCCGGCGGCCATCCGACACGAAAGCTATGGTCTGGAGACCTACAGCCCCTACCAGAATGCCGACCTGACCGATTTTGACATCTTCGACAGCGGCGATCTGGAGCTGTGCTTCGGCTCCAGCGAGAGCGCCCTTGCGGACATCGAAGCCCGCGCAAAGGAGATCCTGCAGGACGGCAAGTTCCCGTTGCTGCTGGGCGGTGAACATCTGGTGACGCTGGGTGCCGTGCGGGCCGCTGTGAAGAAATATCCGGATCTGCACATCGTGCACTTTGATGCCCACGCCGACCTGCGGGACGACTACCTTGGTGCAAAGCTGAGCCACGCCTGCGTGCTGCGCCGCTGCCATGAGCTGGTGGGCGACGGCCGCATCCATCAGTTCTGCATCCGCAGCGGCGACCGCGCCGAGTTCGAGTTTGCAGCCCAGCACACCGAGATGCACAAATTCGATTTTACCGGCCTTGCCGAGCTGACGGAACAGCTGTGCGAGAGCAAAGTGCCCGTCTACCTGACCATCGACCTCGACTGTCTGGACCCCTCCTGCTTCCCCGGCACCGGCACGCCCGAAGCCGGCGGCGTGAGCTTTTTGCAGCTTCTGGATGCCATCCGCACCGTGACGAAAGCCAACATCGTAGCCGCAGACCTTAACGAGCTGGCTCCCACGCTGGATACCACCGGCGTTTCCACCGCCACCGCCTGCAAGGTGCTGCGTGAAACGCTGATCGCGCTGGACAAGGGCTGGCCCGGCTTTCAGGTCTGACCGAATTTGCACACATTGACATAAAGGAGAAAAATCATGAGCAAAGTTCTGATCATCGGCTGCGGCGGCGTGGCCTCCGTTGCCATCCACAAGTGCTGTCAGATACCCGAGGTGTTTACCGAGATCTGCATCGCCAGCCGTACCAAGTCCAAGTGCGACAAGCTGGCTGCAGAGCTGGCCCCCAAAACCGCTACCAAGATCACCACCGCACAGGTGGATGCCGACAAGGTGGACGAAGTGATCGCCCTCATCAAGGCTTATCAGCCCGACCTCGTGATGAACATTGCCCTGCCCTATCAGGACCTGACCATCATGGATGCCTGCCTTGCCTGCGGCGTAAACTACATGGACACCGCCAACTACGAGCCGGAGAACACCGACGACCCGGAGTGGCGTGCCATCTACGAGAAGCGCTGCAAGGAAGCAGGCTTCTCCGCCTACTTTGATTACAGCTGGCAGTGGGCCTACACAAAGAAGTTTGAGGAAGCCGGCCTGACCGCCCTGCTGGGCAGCGGCTTCGACCCGGGCGTGACCCAGGCTTACTGCGCCTACGCCAAAAAGCACGAGTTCGACACCATTGACACCATTGATATTCTGGACTGCAACGGCGGCGACCACGGCTATGCCTTTGCCACCAACTTTAACCCGGAGATCAACCTGCGCGAGGTGTCCGCTCCCGGCAGCTACTGGGAGAACGGCCACTGGGTGGAGATCCCGGCTATGAGCATCAAGCGGGAATACAACTTCGATCAGGTGGGCGACAAGGATATGTACCTGCTGCACCACGAGGAGATCGAGTCCCTTGCCAAGAACATCCCGGAGGCAAAGCGCATCCGCTTCTTCATGACCTTTGGCCAGAGCTATCTCGACCACATGCGCTGTCTGGAGGATGTGGGCATGCTGTCCACCACCCCGGTCAACTTCAACGGGCAGGAGATCGTGCCCATCCAGTTCCTCAAGGCTCTGCTGCCGGACCCCGCCAGCCTTGGCCCCCGCACCAAGGGCAAGACCAACATCGGCTGCATCTTCACCGGCAAGAAGGACGGCAAGGAAAAGACCTACTATATCTACAATGTCTGCGACCATCAGGAGTGCTACCGCGAGGTCGGCTCGCAGGCCATCAGCTACACCACCGGTGTGCCTGCCATGTGCGGTGCCCTCATGCTGCTGACCGGCAAGTGGACCACCAAGGGTGTCCACACGGTGGAAGAGTTCGATCCGGACCCGTATCTGGACGCTCTGGACAAGTACGGCCTGCCCCGTTCTGAGAGCCACGCCCCGGCTCTGGTGGACTGATGCGGCTGCGGGACACGCGCCCGCCCTTTGCCGGGCTGGCGAACCTCTCCGAGACCGCGCTGTCTGCCCTGCCCACCCCCTGCTATCTGCTGGACGAAGCCCAGCTGCGCCGCAACGGCGAACTTCTGCTGGGGGTGCAGCAGCGCACCGGCTGCAAGATCCTGCTGGCACAGAAGGCGTTCTCGAACTTCGACCTCTATCCCCTGCTGGCCCCTTATCTGGCGGGCACCGAGGCCAGCGGCCTCTATGAGAGCCGCCTCGGCCGGGAAACGCTGCCCGACAAGGAGAACCACGTGTTCTGCGCCGCCTACCGGGCCGACGCATTCGACGAGCTGCTGCACTACGCCGACCACATCGTCTTCAACTCGCCCCGCCAGCTGGCCAGATTCGGCCCGACAGCCAAAGCGGCGGGCAAGAGCGTCGGTCTGCGCATCAACCCAGAATGCTCGACCCAGGAAGGCCACGCGATCTACGACCCCTGCGCCCCCGGCAGCCGCCTGGGCACCACCCGTGCCCAGTGGGACGCCGCTGTGCAGGCAGACCCGGCCCTGCCGGGTCTGCTGGACGGCCTGCACTTCCACACCCTGTGTGAGCAGGATTCCGACGCGCTGGCCCTGACGCTGGCCGCCGTGGAAGACCGCTTCGGCGACCTGCTGCCCCGGATGCAGTGGCTGAACTTTGGCGGCGGACACCACATCACCCGCCCCGGCTACGACCTGCCCACGCTGGAGCGCTGCATCACCGAGACACAGACAAAGTACAGCGTACAGGTCTATCTGGAGCCCGGCGAGGCCTGGGCGCTGAACGCAGGCTATCTCGTCACCACGGTACTGGACACCCTGCGCAACGGCGATACCAGCCTTGCCATCTTGGATCTGTCCGCTGCCTGCCACACGCCGGACGTCATCGAGATGCCCTACCGCCCGCCCCTGCTGAACGCGGGCGACCCCGGCGAAAAAACCGTCACCTTCCGGCTCGGCGGCCCGACCTGCCTGGCCGGGGATGTCATCGGCGACTACAGCTTCGACGCCCCCCTCACCGAGGGCGACCGTCTCCTCTTCGGGGATATGGCCATCTACACCACCTGCAAGAACAACACCTTCAACGGTATGCCCCTTCCGCCCATCTGGACGATGGACGCCGCCGGCACCTGCCGCGAGCTTGTAAAGTTCGGGTATGAGGATTTCAAGATGCGGGTGGGAAATAGCAAAAAATAAAATATCCCGCATTCAAACGCGCCCCTTCCCTGTGGCAGACCACATCGGAAGGGGCGCTTGGTTTATGATGGAGCTCACATAACAAAAACACCCTTCCTCTCACGGAGACCCGCAAAAGGAAGGGTGTAGAACTCAAGTTCCTGTTGTCGCACCTATCACAGCATGTTCGTACCAGCAAAGCCGGTACTAGCTGTCATTCAGCACGGCACCTCAAGCACTTTTGAGCGTAGAGCTGTGATTAGCAGTTCTCAGCGAAGTACTTAATGGTACGGACCATCTGAAAGGTGTAGGAGTTCTCGTTGTCGTACCAGGACACGACCTGAACCTGATAGGTGTCATCGTATCTACGCTAAATTTTCACGATTTTTTTGTGATCGTTCATAATTTCGAAACAACAGTTACAGTACCACAACATACCGTTGTCGTACCAAAACCGGCTTGTTCGTACCAAAATTATATCACGTTTTAGCGTCATTTGCAAGGTTTTGCGAAGTTTTTCTCTAGAGTCCATTTTTTGCCTTTCAAAGATGAACTTTTACTGTTGTTTTTGTTCGGAGCACCCGGGGCCCTAGGCTCCCGCCGGGGCGTTCGCCTTCCCGGAGCTACTCCTCCGCCATGTGAAGTTGATATTCGTATGTATCGTTTTTTCCGGATCATTTTTCATTTTCCTGCGCATCAGTCATCGTGCTGCGGCAGGTTGATACGAATTTCTTTCCTGAAAATACAATAGAATCCCATCAAAAATATGTCTTATATACAGATTGCAGCAACAATCTATACGCAGGCTTGCCTTCGTACCTCCTTATTCTGTTTTCTGCTCTATCAGCTTTCGCTGTGGTGGGTTAAGTATAGAGCGCAACCAGAAGCCATTAGCACCTGAAATCACGCTGGCCGTAACGCACCATGACAGGCAGAAACAGGTTGAGGTAAAAAGGTCAAGCCGCGTAAACCCGCATAAAATCAGGCTTTTCTCTGGTTGCCCATATTATTACCGCAGCACCAAATACCGCAATTCTAAGATTTCTCTCCATCTCGTCTCTCCAACCGCTTCTCTCCGTATACTGTTATTTTTACTCCCCATGTCCCAGCAGGCACACCTTAAACGTCTTAAAAATAATTTTCCAATCCACCCAGAAGCTGCGCTCCTTGACATATTTCACGTCCAAATCCATCCACTCCTCAAAGGAGAGGTCGTTGCGGTGCGGAGCAATCTGCCAATAGCAGCTCAGGCCGGGGGTCACATACAGACGCTGCTTTTCGTAGTCGCCGTACTGTTCCACCTCGCGGGGAAGTGCAGGGCGGGGGCCAACAATGCTCATATCGCCTTTCAGGATGTTCCACAGCTGCGGCAGTTCATCAATGCTGGTCTTGCGGATAAATTTACCCACACGAGTAATGCGCGGATCATCCTTGATTTTGAAAACCGGGCCATCCATCTCGTTCTGATCCAGCAGATCATCCAACTTTGCCTCTGCGTTGGGGCACATAGATCGGAACTTATAGAACTTGAAGGGTTTTCCGTTGCGGCCAATACGCTCCTGCGAGAAGATCGGACCCGCGGATGGGTCATCCACCACAATAGCAATTGCTGTAATCAACATAACAGGTGACAGCACTACCAGCGCCACCGACGACAGAACAATATCCTGCGCACGGCGGACAAACCAGTACAGCCGATGGGCGTGCAGATTCTCTTTTCGGTCAATTTCAACTTTCTTCTCAATTCCAGTCGTATTCGTAGCCATTTTTCCTCACATAAATCCTTGTCTACACGTTTCTTATCGTTATTCGTTTTAAAGTAATCCCTTTAGCTCACACCGTTCCCGCAAGCACCTTCCTTTTAGATAGCAGTTCCTCTTTTCCCAAGACGTACAGACCGTTTACCTCCTGATTTCCAGGTAAACAAAAGCCCTCGGACGACGGTTTCGCCAAAGGTCATTTCAAATGCAATGTGACCGCAACAAGAACCAGAATATCACACTACAGCTCAAGCTCCACACGCACAGTACTATCGGAGTGCAAATTTTTACACTTTTGCAAAACCCTAACAAGCCCACTTCATTTTCACCTTTGCGCATCACGCCAGCAAGGTAAACAGCAGTGAGCTTTTCATTGTGGTCTATCATTTGGTTTTCCGCATGATTTATCATATTATTGTTCGCAAACAGACACAAGACCACATGATTCACCTCCTTACCCGCAATCAAGGCGTATCTCCCATCCCAAAACGGAGGATAGCAGTTCTTCCACGTGGCCGTCTGAATTCTCTTATTATTCTATCATGGTTATATCTGGGAATCAATAGAAATCCGAGGAATTGCATCCATCTATGTTTTAGAAAAAATTTCGACTCAACCTAATCTTTTCCACACATTGCCCAGTTTCGCCTGAAAATCCCAGATGAAATCACTGGCAGAAAAATGTGTGGTCATATAGTTGTCTATAGCGCTGGATAGCACGGTCAGGTGAGATAGCAGTTTCAATGCAATGACAACCGCTAAATAGAGCATCACTTCGCACTAAAAAACTGGTTTATACCGTTGCATTGGTCATGTGTTCAGACTAGACGTATCGCATTACACTATATAATTTTTACTCTCTCCCCCGATTCCCCAATTATATATATGTATAATTAACCATCAATGCAGCGCACCACCTGGTTTGTGCTCTTTTGCATAGGTCAGGCTATTTTTTCGCGCTAAAAAGCCCCTGCCGATCACATTTCTGTGAAAGACAGAGGCCTTCTGCTGCTAGATTCAATTCAGTCTGGGGAGATGGAACAACTATCTCATTCTACCGGATCAGTGTCCCCTTCCAGATTTTTAACCTCCCCCGGTGTGTCTGACGCGCTGAGCGTCTGTTCTTGCTCCATGCGACGGCGCACAGCTTCCACCACATAGGCGGTCGCACTTTCTCCAGCTTGTTCTGCTGCCGCTTCAATCGCTTTTTTGCTCTGTGGACTATCGATTCTCAAATTCAACACGAGCCGTTCATAGGTTTTTGCGTTGTACTTTGACCGGCTGGCTGTACTTGTTTTTCCGCCCATTCCAACACCAACTTTCTTTTGACTTCTAAAGGTATTATATCACATTCTCTTGTATTTGCATACTATCCCCAGTATGCATTTTGCACAGATATTTGTGCTATTCTTTGGTGATCATTCCATCTTGCATACTGTGCACAGTATGTGTATACTCATACCATCGGGAACACCGGTTCTCACATCCGACCATTCACCAACGATTTGAAGAGAGGTACACACATGAGCATCAACGTTTTACTGACCCTTGTCGAGCAGTACAAGGAGGCCGCC
>ENA-UEQO01000572-UEQO01000572.1-human-gut-metagenome-genome-assembly--contig:-NODE-572-length-42133-cov-5.283265_pt1 | contig 42133 bp, 35 predicted proteins | sample MGYA00242938_ERZ507940 | MGnify/ENA primary metagenome ERZ507940 (study PRJEB26167, sample SAMN06115517) | human gut metagenome | host: Homo sapiens | place: China:Chongqing | collected 2014-12-03... | reverse complement strand
TTTATAAAGATGACTTATCGAAGATTCTGTATATCAAAAGAATTATCGATTAAAAGCACAGAAAACATATAAAAAACAGGGGAATTACACTTTGAATAATTCCCCCGCAAATCTTTAATTATCGGAGTGACTGGTGTAGTACAACATCAGGTAAATCGACCTTTATTATTGTTTGATCAGATATTCCTCTAACCGGAATCCCCGAAGAAACTCTTCCACCCCCATTCGTTTTTTCCCCGATAACTGCAATTCAATCACCCGGATCATTCCGTCTTCAACGTATATATCAAAAGTTTTCTTTCCGTCTGTAACAATAGTCCCTACCGCATTCTGGTGTTCCCGGACGATCTTTTCCGTTTTAAATATTTTCAATGGAAAAACCGCAGCCGTCTCTTTATGGATCAACTCCGTCCAGGCCGTCGGAAACGGAGACAACCCCCGGATATGGTTATAAACCGAATGTACCTCTTTTGTCCAGTCGATTTTCATATCTTCTTTGAAAATCTTAGGAGCACTGATAGGCTCACGCCCTCCCAACAATTGATTTTGTTCGATAAAAGAAACATCACCGGATTCCAATGCATCCACCGTTTTTACTAAAAGTTCCGCTCCCACACTCATAAGCTCGTCATGTAACTCTCCTGCGGTCATACTCTCGCTTATCTTCACTTTTTGCTGATATATAATGTTTCCCGAATCTATTTCGTGCTTCAACAAAAACGTAGTTACACCCGACTCCTTCTCTCCGTTCATCACCGCCCAATTAATCGGAGCGGCTCCCCGGTAATCGGGCAATAAAGAAGCATGCAAATTAACCGTTCCCAAAGGAGGCATATTCCATACCACTTCCGGTAGCATTTTAAAAGCGACCACCAGTTGCAAATCGGCTTTCAGTTCAGCCAATTCTTGCAGGAATTGTTCATTCCTGAATTTTTCGGGCTGCAATATCTTTAAACCGTTTTCCTGTGCATATTTCTTCACAGCGGACTCCTGTATCTTCTGTCCCCGTCCGGCAGGTTTATCGGGATTTGTCACCACCCCTACTACTTCATATCCGGCTTCTATGATTTTTTTCAAGGGTAACACAGCAAAATCAGGTGTCCCCATATACACAATCCTTAACTTATGCTTTTGCATTATCACTTTTCCGTTTAAAAAACGCACGTATCTTTTTGAAGAAGTTTATATACGATTCGGAACTCAACATTTCAGAGTCCGTCACAGATTTATAAGTAAGGAATATTCCCAACACCAACATAATCCCCGTGGCAATCCACATCCCGATCCAAGGCTCGACAGCACCTTCCCGCGCCGATCTTTTCCCCATCATGAATATAACATAATAGGCAATGAACAACAACGTCGAGACAACGACCGGCATTCCCAGACCTCCCTTACGGATGATCGCCCCTAAAGGCGCTCCGATAAAAAAGAATACGATACAGGCAAAAGCCCACGTGAATTTTTCGTGCCATTCTATTTTATGCTTCCTGATATTTTCTTCCTGCGAACGGTAAAAGGTCATATCGTCCTGAGTTCTCTGCTTTACATCCCTTGCATATTGCAAAGCGTTATCGACAGCCCTTTTCTGTTCTTCTATATCGTACGACCGGTATAAACTGTCCACGCTGTTGATCAGCCCCTGGGCTTCGACCATTAAAGTGCTATCCCGCTGGGGACTGGATGATTTGCTTTTTATATAGTTGGCCGATAACATTCTTTTCGTTCCGGTTTCTTTCTTGATGTCCATAAATTGTTGAAGCGAATCGATAGAGAAGTTCAACTGATTTATATTCAACATCAGGGAGTGAGAACGAAATCCGTCTTCATTCGAACGCTTTAAATCCGTTCCCGGCAAATCGAGCATCATAACCTGTTTGTCGAATCCCACCCTTCGGAAAGGAAATCTATTTCGGGAAGCCGAACTTTTAACTCCTTCGTCCGTGTAGGTATATCCGCTATATAGCACCAATTCCATGGTATTCCGTTTAGAATCCGTGTTCATCGTACCGGAATCGGCTTTCGTTACCTCATAATTGCCCGTTCCCTCCTTATGGGTGTAAATCAACATACCGTACATCATTCCCGTTTCCTTATTGATCCTGTCGATTTTTATACTATACCCCTCCAGGTCGTTGGAAAATATTCCTTCTTTAAAAGACATTTCCGGTTTCTGTCTCTTTACGTCATACAGCAGGCTATAAAATTTCAAATTAGCGACCGGAAGCACATTATTAGAAAAGAAAAAGGCAAAAACGGCCAACAATACCACACACACGATCAATGGCCGCATAATACGGAAAAGAGAAATTCCGGCAGATTTTAAAGCGATCAATTCATAATTTTCCCCCAAATTACCGAAAGTCATGATCGACGATAACAGCACAGCCAAAGGCAATGCCATAGGCAATAAAGTGACCGACGCATAAAACAGTAGTTCTGCAATAACAGAAAAATCAAGTCCTTTTCCCACGATTTCATCGATCTGCCTCCATAAAAACTGCATGATTAAAACAAACATGCTGATAAAAAGAGTAGCAACAAAAGGACCGCTGAAGCTTTTCAGCATGAATAAGTGTAATTTCTTCATCTGCGAATAAAGTGACAGTATCACAAAAATAACTTTCTTAGCGAAAGCCGGGCACAAATGTACATTTTTTTAACCACCGGACAAAGGACAAGCGGTATTCAGTGAAGAAATATCAGGCTCCCAAATTCCGGTGCAACATATCCATTTGTTTATTCCACAATTCCGTGGAATCCGCCACCTCGTCTTCATCCGCAAAATCGGTTATAATCAAAGCGACATCCCCGGTCAAAGGCTCTACATGAATATTAAATTCGAAATACTCCTCTTCGTCCTCGGCATCGTTCCATCGAAACCGCACATAAGAATTTACTTTTGATTCAAGAAGTGTAGCGTCATGCTCCGTACCGTTCCAGACAAATACGAATTGATCTCCTTTTTGAAAAACATCGTCAGCAAACCATTCCGACAAACCGGCAGGAGTACTTAACCGGGAAAATAAAACTTTTACAGAAGATGAAAATATATACTCTAACTCTATTTTTCTTCTCATATTTTCCAAATTTGAGCACAAGATACTAAATATATATCAATCCTCCAAATAGCCTGATTTCCGTTTCCCTCTCATTTTCACCCAAATGCCCGCGATACAGAGGCTCAGGCAAATTTATCGTTTAAAAACTCGCCATTGATCGCCCGGACGAAACGCACCTTCCATTCTTCCGCTTTAAAGCCGTCCATATACGAGAGATTAACGATCACATCGGCCATCGAAAGATCATGCAGATCGTGAGCCGGATAATACGAAACATCGTCATCCGATTTCACTTCCACCAATACTTTTTTCTCTACCAATTCTTCCAATACCAGCCGCACTTTACTGGAACTCATTCGCAATTTCTTACAAATAGCCCCCAAAGTGGGACCGCCGTTGTTCCGCATATATTCCGCCGAGATATACTTTAACACCCGTATCGCCACTTCAACGTTATCCACCCATCGGTTATCCGCATTCAAGGCATTCCGGTACAAAAAATGCCTATTCCGCATAATGTAGCAAAGTTCCGTACCCCACAGCACGATGCTCCAGCTCAACTGTAACCACACCAACAAAAGAGGCAATGCCGCAAGCCCTCCGTAAATCGCATTATAAGAGCTGACCCCGATCTGAAAACGAATATAAAACCATTGCACGACCTGAAATACCGTTCCGGCAATGACTCCGGCAATAAGAGCGTATTTAAACTTGACCGGTGTCGTGGGCATAAACATATACAAAAAAATAAACAGCAGCCACACCAGCACATAGGGTATAAATTTCAATAGGGTGATCAGAGCGGCACTGGCATAACTAATCAGCCCTTCCTCCATCGCCACCTCCTGCAAATTCGACATCATAAAAACGTTCATACTGCATATCAGTATGATTAAAATAGGAGCGATGAACAGGATCGACATATAATCCGTAAATTTCTTGGTCACACTGCGCCCTTTTTTCACACCCCATATCCGGTTCATGGCCAATTCTGTACTGCCCAGCATCCGAATCACCGACCAGAGCAATAAAATGATTCCCAGCCCGGTGACAATTCCTCCCTGTGTGTTTTCCAATGCTTTATTGGCTATGTTCATCATCCATTCCACGACCTCCGGATTAGTAAAAGACTGATCTTTTATCCAATCTTCCAAAGCTTTGGCCGCTCCGAATCCTTTGGCGATGGCCAAAACCAAAGCAGTCACCGGAATAAAGGCAAGTGTCGAGTAAAAAGTCAGAGCCGATGCCGAAATACTACAAGCATCTTTCACAAAACGGTCTATGGAAACAACAGCGATAGCGACTGTCTTTAACAGTAAATCAGTTGCAAAAGTTGAAATCCGCCAATCCCTGCGTAGAATGGAGTAATAAAAATCCACTACCAGAAATTTCTTTAAACTGACTTTACGTTTTCTTCTCATAAACAATTTTGTTTTAGGCTAACAAAGTTATAACAATTTCAGCAAAAAACATGAAAATCCCCTTATATCTCTGAAATATAAGGGGATAAAAATATAATTTACCGTTCCCGGTTAAATAAACAATTCCATGACGGTTTCCCTGATTGTGTCAGGGTCGGTGTCGATGGCAAATACACAATCCGGTTTTTTGTAAACCAGCTTATTTTCATTTTTAAACCGTCCGATTCCTCCCCCAGTGATGTTCAGCATAATTGTAGCGTCTTTCTCCACTCTTTGCCCGTTTACCGCCTGAATCAGTGAAGCCACAGCCACAGCAGCCGCAGGCTCGATATCGATACCTTCCAATTGTTCGAACAAACGGGAAGCTTCGATAGCCTCTTCGTTCGTCACCGCAAACATATCTCCCTGCGTCTCGGTCAGGGCATCGAACAACCCTCCTTTTAAAGAATAAGGCGGTTTCCGGTTAGACAATACTTTTGCACATATTTTCTCGACCTGCTCCCTGGCCAGATTATCGTCCAACGGCAACAGCGCGCGTGATCCTGATTTCCAAGCGTCATACATCGGAGTGAAAGGGATATTCTGCGACACCATCAGCTTCATCAGATTTTTCCCATAACGCCCGTCGATAATAAAACGTTTGTTCGCTTCCCAGGCTGCAATCGCTCCCGTTCCGCTTCCCACTGCCTGAAAATAATAATCCGGAATCCTTCCGATAGTAGTTACCGCCGATAAAACGGTGGTTCCCATTCCATCGCGGCGAGCTACGTTTTTTGCCCCGCCTTCCGGATAGAAATGATCTAATTCACAAATGATATTGGATACATGTATCGCATCGAAATAATCGCTTCCCTTTGCCGTAGCCACCAGCTTTACACATTCGTTCAACGGCTCTGACGACCACATGGCATCGATGCAATCTTCTGGGATACATAATAATAGAGGTATTTTATTCTCCGAGCATACACGGGCAAACGCTCTCGCCGTATTTCCCGCCGAAGCCACGACCATCACGCCGTCGGCTTTATCGTTCATTCTGGCACAAACAGCATAAGCTTCGCATTCTTTGAAAGCACCTGTTTTCATCCAGGCGTTTTTCTCCGGCCAATAACCGTTAAAGGTGATGTAAAGATCGGACAATCCCAACTTTCCGGCAAGTTTTTCGCTCTTATAGGTTACCGGAGCACCGGAACCTTCCAACGTCCGGCAAATAGGTAACCAGTCGGAATATTTATAAAGCCCCGGCAGGTCTTCCTTCACTTCCAGTTGTTTCTTCGCATAATTAGCAAAAATCAAAGCTGCTCCATCCCGGTTCGGACAATCCAATTCCCATTTATGATCTGCGAATTTCGTCCCACAGCACCGGGACTCCAGGACATAATCTGTCATTTCTAATGTTTTCACGTCATTATAGTTTACAACATACAAAAGTACGGCTTTTTCAGCACTAAGATTTGGGTATAAATACCACTTTTAACGATAATGACGATAGATTTTAAATAATTCCCCCGGCATTTTTAATAAATGTGAAAATCGGATTTTGCTTCCGCCTTTCTCAATCCATTCATTTAGAGGACATTCAAATATAATATTAACATAATCGGGAAATATACGCCGTACTCGTAGAAGTAATTCTACATCGAACAGCCATTGAGAATGAAAAGGCTCGTTGAATATCCGGGAAGCCAAAGGAGCTTCTACCAATTTTGCACCGCACTGGCTGTCATATACCGGTAACCGAAATAGCACGGAAACCACCGTTGCAAACACCCGTCCCATATAATGCCGCATATTACTGCGCTGCACATTCGCTCCCAGTCTTTTTAACCGGGCACCCATCACCATTTTCACTTTTTCCCGCTCCTCCGTTACTTTCAATAATTCGGGCAACTCTTCCAAAGGCGTTGCCAGGTCGGCATCCAGAAAACCGACATAATCGTAATTATCCGTTACAAGAATATGATTGATTCCGTTCCGCACCGCTTCCGCTTTTCCCTGATTGGGTTGCTGATCGAAAAAACGAAAGCGGCCGGGATTATTCCGTGCAAATTCGTCCAGCACTTCCCCTGTCCTGTCGCTACTTCCGTCATTCACAAAACAGAAATCGAACATAGGAAAACGATCTGCAAAATCCTTGAATTTATCGAGAGGAATACGATGTTCCTCATTATAGCACGGAATAATAACACAAACTTTTACCATTCTTATTTTCGCATATTTACGTTTCCGCTTACCATTTTCTGTAATTGCTGTGCTTCACCGTTATCGGGGTCCAATTCCAACGCTTGTTTCAGGTACATAGCCACCGCTCCGGTATTATTCCTTAAATGTTCATACAATGCCCGCAACACACACAATTCGGAATCGGCTTCCACTTCCTCCATGATTTTCAGTAATTGCTGGGCCTGCGGTAATTCCTTTTCTTGAATGAATTTTCTCAACAACACTTTATAGGCCGGGAAATAAGCAGGCTGTGCCTGGTTTACTTGTCCCAGTAATTGATCCATCTTTTGGTATTCTTTCAAACGGCAATAGCAATCTGCCAAAGCTGTCATATACCTGATGTCTTTCGATTGCTTCAATAATTTCTGGTAAATATCCGCCCCCACTTTGAAATTTCCCGTTTTCATCATAATGTCCCCTGCCAAAGACAAAGCCCCGGCATGGGTGGGACGATACGACAACGCTTTATTCAGGAGATCTACCGAATTTTTGTAATCCTTCATCTTATGGTAGGCCATCGCTTTCAGGTAATATCCGTCAGCCGATAAGCTATTTTCGTCCAGAATACGCTGTGCCGTAGCCAAAGCTTCCTGCGTTTTATTTTGATTGATATAGACCATTGCCAAAACATATAAAGTTTCGTTCAGGCTGGGATGCAATTTCAAAGACAGTTGCGCATATTTTTCCGACTGGGGCAGATCGTTCACCAGATAATATATTTTTGCCATATGCGACAAGACCTCTTCATTATCCGGATATTCCCGGATGTATTCAGTAAATACCTGTAAAGCCTCATCGTACTTTCTTTGTCTTTCCAGTTCTACTCCTTCGAAATCTTTTTTAGACTGCCGTTTTAAAACAACCGACATCGGGAAACCGTCCACATCAGAGGAATAAATCGTATTCTTAGGCGGGAAAAGTCCGGTTTTCAATTGGAAACGATTAATATATACGTTAGCGAATATACCGTAATCCCAATCTTTGGAATATTTCTCGTAATACCGGCTATACACGATTCTCACATTAGGATAATGCCGGAAATAATGCCTCAAAATATCGATATGGTTTGTAGCGATAACCACTTTATCGTCTTTTCCTTTCAAGATATTCTTTTTAAACCAGTCGGTCGAATTTTTCAGGGAATTGTAGTAGTAATCCGTTTCATAATCTCCATAGGTATGCTTCAATCCCCCTACCGATTCATTAAAATAAACATAGTCGTTCGGATGATTTTTCACCATGTGGATCACGGGCAGGCATAACAAGCCTAACCACACGGCGACTGCCGCCACTTTTACCGCAATCGCCTTTCGTTCCATCATCAGCGACCAGAAACGGGCTGCCACGACCACCATTACCGGCATTACAAACAACAAATGACGTATCCCGCCATATAAATTGGAGTTTTTATAGATCACCCAAAACACAGGAAATACCGCCGTAAACAGCAGGAAAAAAGAGATCAGGGAGAATTCTTTCCGGCGTATGACCGTATAAATCCAATATGCGAAAAATCCGACCACCGTCACCAGAGGTACTCCAATCAACAGGTATTTGGGCGCATAATTCCACGGCAACATGCTCGACATCATCTGTTTGCCTTCGAAGATCGTACGTAAACTAACGCTAAAGTTCGTGAATTGCTTCAAAGACTGCGTCACTCCGGTAAAAGGTTTCTCCAACGCATAAGGCCACAGCAGGATAGATACGATATATCCCGCCACAATCACCAGCAGGATAGCGTTCAATATCCGTGCAATATCCTGACCATACCGCCCGAATTTATAAAATTCACGAATCCCGACCTTCTGTATATAAAACAAACCTCCGTACATCACCAAACAGGGAAACAGCATTAAACCTCCCGACCGCGTTCCGAGGGATAAGAACAATCCGACCACCGCTCCCAGTACATGCCTCCATTTAAAATAAGGATACCGGTCGAACAAACGAATGAAATAATATAGCGACATGATGTAACCGACGGCAAAGGGCAAATCCTTCAGATTATTCATGCTATGCCCGAAATACCGGGGAGTAAAGAACATCATCAACACGGCCAGCAAACCGCACAAACCTCCTCCCCACCGCATAGCCAGCAAACCTGTCATCAATATCCCCAATGCCCCTACAATACCATTTATGGCATGCCTTGTCATGTATATATCGTCTGTGTGAGTCACCCGGCAAATCGCCTCTGCCACCACCTGAACACCGATCCCATAAAGATGCAACGCCGTTTTCGGCTGATATAAGGCTGCGGAATCTCCTTTCGTAAAATAATCGATCACATAGCCGGAATGCCTCTGATCCACAAACTCATCACCGGAAATTCCATAATCCCGGCTGATAAAAGGCATATAAATAAAGGTGAAACCGACGAATAAAAACATCAGCATGCGGAACACCATGTTTCTTTCCACTTTCCGATCTGCCCGAAACAGTCCCCGGAAAAAACTTCCCGATGCCAACACGTTAAAAGGTATTTTCACGGCATAATTCCCGGCAAACCGATTACGTTCCTTGTCGGACAGTTCCGAAGGCTTCAAATCTTTCGCTTCTATGCCCGAAAACCGTATTTCCTGATTTTTCTGCAAGCTGTATCCTATCGCCTGCACCATATTCCCCGACAGGCTTTCACCTGCATAGGCTTTCAAAAAATCGGCTTTCCGTCCAATCAGAAAAGGACTATCCACAATATCCCGGTCGGCTCGCCATTGATTCCGGAAGCCTCCCCACGGGGATTTTTTCCGGACAGGTTTCCAATATCCTATATTTTTTGCGACACTATGGTCTTTCTGATAGTTTTGAAGCACACCGTTCACGCCGGACAAAGCCATCCGCCCTCCATCCGCAAACATCACTATTTCCGAATCTATTCCGTTCAACAGGCGGACATATTCTTCCTGAGTTATACTTTTTCCTATTGTTTTTATTTCCCACGGATAAGCACCGGGATTAGCTCCTCCCGAATCTGGGGTATCCGTACTATATATTAACGTAATTGTAGTTTTAGTAAGTTCCCGGACTGTGGTATTCTTCATTTTCAATACTATATTTACCTAATAACAAGCTATTTATACATAATAATAAACGGACGAATAAATTGGTTAAAATATAAATAAAAATCGTCTCGTTTTCCTTATTTTCCCCACGTCTTTTTTACTTCACAACACACTATAAATCAATCCATACACACTTTTTTCACTCTGTATCCCCGCCTGTTCTTTTCCCGACCGTAACGAGCATTGTAAAAACGTCCGTTTATAAATGGAAAGAACCCTTAATCCACTCACAAAGATAAACAAAATCTCTAAAAGGAACGTACTACAAACTGACTTTATGTCAGAAAAAGGGAGGCAATGTGACACAAAATTTACAAAAATCCGACATTTTTACAAAAATCACAGTCCATTCTCCCGTGGCATGCCATTTGATAAAAAATAATTGTGTTTGAAATAAACCTCAGACACCAATAAAACGAATAATAATAACAAACAAAACATAAATCATTATGGGAAAGATTATAGGAATTGACTTAGGAACTACCAACTCATGCGTTGCCGTGATGGAAGGTAATGAGCCGGTAGTAATACCAAACAGCGAAGGACGGCGTACTACTCCCTCTATCGTTGCATTTGTAGAAAACGGAGAAAGAAAAGTCGGCGATCCCGCAAAACGTCAGGCAATCACCAATCCGACTAAAACGATATATTCTATCAAACGTTTCATGGGTGAAACCTTTGATCAGGTACAAAATGAAATAAAACGTGTTTCCTACCAAGTGGTAAAAGGCGACAACAACACTCCGCGTGTAGTAATCGACAACCGTCAATACTCTCCGCAGGAAATCTCTGCCATGGTTCTTCAAAAGATGAAAAAAACCGCAGAAGATTATCTGGGACAGGAAGTGACCGAGGCCGTAATCACCGTTCCGGCTTATTTCAACGATGCTCAGCGTCAAGCCACTAAGGAAGCCGGAGAAATTGCAGGCCTGACCGTGAAACGAATCATCAACGAACCGACTGCAGCAGCATTGGCTTATGGTTTGGATAAGACCACAAAGGATATGAAGATCGCTGTATTCGACTTAGGTGGAGGTACGTTCGATATTTCCGTTCTGGAATTGGGCGACGGTGTATTCGAAGTAAAATCTACCAACGGTGATACCCACCTGGGTGGTGACGACTTCGACGATGTAATCATCAACTGGCTGGCAGACGAATTTCAGAAAGACGAAGGCGTAGATATCCGTAAAGATCCGATGGCTCATCAACGGTTGAAAGAAGCTGCCGAAAAAGCCAAGATCGAACTGTCGAGCTCGACTTCTACCGAAATCAACTTACCGTATATATTCCCGGTAAACGGCATTCCAAAACATTTGGTAAGAACTTTGACCCGCGCTCAGTTCGAACAGCTTTGCGACAAATTAATCCAGGCTACCATCGAGCCGTGCCGTAAAGCGCTGGCAGATGCAAACCTGAAACCGAGCGATATCGACGAAGTGATCCTCGTCGGTGGTTCTACCCGTATTCCTGCCGTTCAGGAAAAAGTACAGCAGTTCTTCGGTAAAGCTCCTTCCAAAGGTGTAAACCCGGACGAAGTAGTTGCAATCGGTGCTGCCATTCAGGGAGGTGTATTGACCGGAGAAGTGAAAGACGTATTACTGCTCGACGTTACTCCGCTGTCATTGGGTATCGAAACTTTAGGAGGAGTAATGACTAAACTGATCGAAGCCAACACGACGATCCCGACCAAGAAATCGGAAGTGTTCTCAACGGCAGCCGACAACCAGCCGTCAGTTGAAATTCACATCTTACAAGGAGAACGTCCTATGGCCAAAGACAATAAAACAATCGGACGTTTCCACCTGGACAGCATTCCGCCAGCCCCCCGTGGTGTTCCTCAGATCGAAGTGACTTTCGACATCGACGCCAACGGTATTCTGAATGTTTCGGCTAAAGATAAAGCTACCGGAAAAGAGCAATCTATCCGTATCGAAGCTTCATCCGGCCTGTCGGAAAGCGATATCAAACGGATGAAAGACGAAGCAGCGGCCAATGCCGAAAACGACAGAAAAGAAAAAGAAAAGATCGACACGATCAACAAAGCCGACTCTATGATTTTCCAAACGGAAAAACAATTGAAAGAATTCGGTGACAAATTGCCTGCCGACAAAAAAGCTCCGATCGAATCCGCTTTGCAGGAATTGAAAGATGCTCATAAAGCACAAGATGTGAACGCAATCAATACCGCTATCGAAAAGTTGAACACGGTATTCCAGGCAGCATCTCAAGAGATGTACAATGCCCAGCAACAACAAGGCGGAGCGCAACAAGGTCCGCAGGCCGATCCGAATGCCGGACAAGCTAACAACGGAGGTAAAGACCAAGAAGTAACCGACGTCGATTTTGAGGAAGTGAAATAATACTTCAATACTCTGATAAAAACAGGAGCCCTTTGCAGGGTTCCTGTTTTTTGTTTAAACAGCGAAATGTTTTATCACGGCCAGCGACATAAAGCCGGATAACTTCCTGTGGAGAAGTTCCCAGCCATACTTTTGGATCGAAATCACATTTTCCTCTGTTATTTCCAATTCCTTCGCTATCTCCCGAAAAGATTTTCCTTCCAGCTTCATAAAAAAAATAAGCTGGCATTCTTCGGGCAAGGTCTGGATTGCTGTTATTAAATCTTTATACACCTCTACGTCCATCGTCTCTCCTTCAAATCTACTTCCGGCATCGGTTTCCCATACCGCGGTTTCCCATAAATAATTTAAAACCAGGTTCTTCACCACGTATAAAGGTAAGTTCTTCAGCTCCTTATATTCCTATCAATTTTTTACAGGACAATCTGTCACACTTATTGTCCTTCCCCCTGCTCTCCACGATTCTCCGGATACTACAAGTTCAAAGCATAGATATCTCTATAAAGTAGCACATATACAAACCCATTACTGAATGTAACGGTTACCCATATTTCGGCGGTTTCTCCATAAGTGCCGTAAAATTGCATAAAAAAACAATGTCTCACAAATATATTTTCCATGTTCTTATCCAAATACGATAATTGCACAAATTGCACTTTCCCACACAACATTGTACATCAAAATTAAAAGAAACCCTTCTGCCATATTTTTATATTTTACAAAAAATATATATTTTTATCACATCGAAATAAACATAAGGTGCGTCTAAACTTAATCGTTCAACCGTTTACACTCTATTCCATGAACTTAAATAAACAGCGGCTCTTCTTTGGAATTTTATTTATTCTACTGATAATCTGCACTTTTATTCTTGCATACGGTTATTTACGCCCCGGCCATCAAATGATGGGAGATTTCGCTTTGTATTTACGGCAAATACAAGCCATCTGGCAAGGCGACGGCCGGCAGGTTTATAACGACATGGCATTTATGCTCTCCAATTCCTCAAACGATGTTTACAGTCCTATCCTTTATCCGTGGGGCTTTTCTATATTAATGGCTCCATTCTACCCCTTCTTCGGATTAAACCATCTGGCCTATAAAATCGTGATAGCCTTGTTTTTCACAGGTGCCATCGTCATGATTTACCTCACCTTCAAAAGCAAAGAAAATTTTCGCTGGCAAGCCTTGCTGATCGCCGCCCTGATTGCGGTACAACCGAAATATTTGTCGTGGATGAACATGGTGTTATCGGAAATGCCTTATTTATTCTTTGTGATGCTCTCTTTATACACACTGAACAGAATCTACAGTAACAAAGAAATCAAAGCTTCCCAAACTCCCGCTTACATCGGCCTGGGTATTCTCCTGATGTTCACAGCCCAGATACGGACAGAAGGTATATTGTTGTTTCCGGCATTGGCCGTATCACATCTTTATTACCTTTATTGCAACCCCGGTCAATGGACAAGCTGGAAAAAAGCCCCCCGTTTCCTGCTGACCGTGGCTACTCCCTATTTGTCGGGATTCATATTCTTTATAATCCTATCCCTGATTTTCCCTTCCGGATTTCTGAAACATACCGATCATTTCGAATTCACTTCAACGATCCGGGTATTAGCCAACATCATCGGATATTTCCGTTCACTCCAGCAATTTCCTTTGCTCTCTGTCAGTTGGGCGGTGATCTTATTTCTGCTCGTCACCTTATGGGGAATCATCGAACGGCTTCCGAAAGACCTGCCGGAAGCGGCCTTCCTGCTGTTCTCTTTCGCTTTACTGTTAATATGGCCGCATCAGAACACACGCCATTTATTCGCCCTGCTGCCTTTTATGTTATATTTCTTTGCACAGGGTTTATCTTCCATTCCTTTACGGATATTCAAACTCCAATGGTCTGTTTATGTCCTGCTCGCCCTTTTCCTTTGGATTCTCCCCGGAACTATCCGGGCTTCCGTTAAAAACTACCGGGCGGCCAACCGCCACCAGCCTTACGGCACCGACAGCCAGGCCGCACAGGAAATGTTCGAATATCTGAAAACACATACTTCCCCGACAGATGTCATCGGTTATGCCCACGCCCGCACAACCTATCTGTACACCGGACGAAGAACTATCGCTATTTGGGGAAACACCGAAATATTCTGGACACCTGCCGACTGGTATGTGTGGAACATACACGGCGGTAGTTTTATGCAATATTCCAAAGAGGTATTGGAAGAATACGGGAACGAGATCACGGAAACTTTTCGCAACAAGGATTATGTAGTTTATAAAATCAATAAAAATGGACATTAATTCTACTTCTCCGATAGAACTTTCCATCGTCATGCCTTGCCTGAACGAAGAACAAACCGTGGAAGCCTGTATCTGTAAAGCGATGGATTTCCTACACAGGCACCATATTCCGGGCGAAGTGATCATTGCCGATAACGGTAGTAACGATCGTTCCGTCGAAATTGCCGCAAAAGCCGGAGCTAAAGTCGTTCCCGTCGAAGCCAAAGGATATGGAAATGCTCTTCGGGGAGGCATAGAGAAAGCTAACGGCAAATATATCATTATGGGCGATGCCGACGACAGTTATGACTTTTCCCGGCTGGAATTATTTGTCGAAAAACTCCGGGAGGGATACGATCTGGTCATGGGAAACCGTTTCAAAGGCGGTGTGTTGCCGGGGGCAATGCCTCCCTTGCACCGCTATATCGGCAATCCGGTGCTTTCTTTCATCGGGCGTGTATTTTTCCGCACCGGCATAGGCGATTTTCATTGCGGGCTAAGAGGTTTTTCCAAAGAGGCCTACCGCCGGATGAATCCCAAATCGGAAGGGATGGAATTCGCTTCCGAGATTGTCATTAAAGCTTCTTTATTAAACTTGCGTGTAACCGAAGTTCCCACCCTCCTGCACCCCGACGGGCGAAACCGGAAACCTCATCTGCGTAGCTGGCACGACGGCTGGCGCCATCTCAAATTACTATTGATGTATTGTCCCCGCTGGCTCTTTTTGTACCCCGGATTTCTGTTGCTTACAGTCAGCATCGTTGCCAGCTTTCTGCTAATTCCCGGAGCGCAAATACTCGGAAAAGTGCAATTCGATATTCATACGCTATATTATATGGGAATAGGAAGTACCTTAGGGATTATCTTATTGCAATTCTATCTTTTCAGCCGCATATACAGCGACCGGTCTGGATATTATTCTTTGCGGAACATACATAAGAAAATCATCCGATTCCTCACCATCGAACGTAGCCTGCTCATCGGCGGGGTACTGGTCGCCGGCGGAATCGCCGGGACGGTTTACGCCTTCTACCAATGGCAACAAGTCAATTTCGGCAATCTGAATCCGGAACATATTTTCCGGATCATACTTCCCAGCGGCTTTGCCATGATCAACGGCGTCCTGATTATATTAGGCAACTTTTTCATACGGATACTGCAAATCAAATAAAAACGATCTATATCCCTGAATACGATATTTCCTCTTCTTTACCGGCCATAAACGGAAAACATACAAGGAAAGAACCATAACGAGACCCATACCATGGAAAACACTTTCGACAAAATTCACCCTTCTCTTTCCGGACGAATCGAAATTGCAGACATTTTGAGAGGGTTTGCCGTTGTCGGTATTTTACTCGTACATTTTATATCCCATTTCAATCTTCATTATACCCCCATTGAATTCAGCCAGGGAATGCTGGTATCCAACTATCTGATAAAAACCATTGTCTATTCTTTATTTAAAGATAACTCCTACGCCATTTTTGCCTTACTATTCGGATTCAGTTTTTGGATTCAGTATGAAAATTGCCGGGAAAAAGGCATCGATTTCAGGCTTCGTTATCTGTGGCGTCTGGTTTTACTTTTTGTTATCGGTAATATCAACGCCCTTTTTTTCACCGGAGATATTCTGGTACTTTATGCCACCGTCGGTATCATACTCCCCTGCGTTGTCCGTTTACCGGTCAAATATATTCTTCTCATAGCCGTATTTTTGATGTGCCAACCCTGGGAACTGGGAAAAATCGTATATGGTTATGCAGAGGGGATCACAAAAATACAGGGTAGCGTTTCCAATCAGTATTTTAGAGAGGCATTCAAGGTATTGGCAGGAAATTCTTTTTGGGAAACGACAAAGATGAATTTATACACAGGGCAATTAGCCAGCTTCACCTGGAGCTGGGAACACGGGCGCTTTTTCCAGACAGCTTCGTTGTTCCTATTCGGCCTGCTGGCAGGACGCCTGCGGCTTTTCCCAAACACTCCCCGGAACATCGATTTCTGGATGTATGCCGGAATGCTTTCCTTATTACTTTTCACCTTTTTGGATTGGGGAATGAACCGGTTAGCCGGGCATATTCATAACCCTTATATCCTTTCGTCGGTAAAATCGATCGGACACTCCTGGATTGCCAACCTGCAAATGACGGCATTGGTGGCTGTCCTGATTCTTCTTTATTATAAAATCCGCCTGTTCCGCTTTTTACATCGGTTAGCTCCCTACGGACGAACGAGCCTGACCAATTATGTCTCTCAATCGGTCATCGGCAGTTTTTTGTTTTATGGTTGGGGATTGGGACTTTACTGGAAATGGGGAACAACCGCCTGCTTTATCGCGGGGATAATCGTATTCGTATTGCAATACCTGTTTTCTGTGTGGTGGCTTCGTCGGCACCGGCAAGGCATTTTTGAATACGGCTGGAAAAAGCTTACCTGGATCGGATTTCCACACGGCAAGCCCGAAACACACCGGAGCCTGTAACTCTCTTATTTCTGATCGTCTTTCACCACCTGGTTAAAGCAATGCCGGCAAATCGGTTCATAATCGTGCTGTTCGCCCAGCATAACCAACTTTTCATTGTCCGACAATCGGTGGGAATGATGTGCCAGATTACCGCAACGCACACAGATAGCATGTACTTTGGTGACATATTCGGCCACAGCCATCAACTCCGGCATCGGACCGAACGGATTACCCAAATAATCCATGTCCAGGCCTGCAACAATCACTCTTATCCCATTATTAGCCAGCGCTTTGCATACAGAAACAATATTGGAGTCGAAAAATTGGGCTTCATCGATGCCGACCACATCCACATCCCCGGTCAGCAATAAGATATTCCCGGAATTTTCCACAGGTGTACAGCGAATCGTATTGGCATCATGCGATACGACGTCTTCTTCCGAATAACGGACATCGATCTTTGGTTTGAAAATTTCCACCTTTTGCCGGGCAAATTGGGCACGTTTCAAACGACGTATCAATTCTTCGGTTTTTCCTGAAAACATCGAGCCACAGACGACCTCTATCCAGCCCGCCTTATTTACACTTTCCAAAAACATCCTGATTGTTTTTACAGCACAAAATTATAAAAAGAATCTACGATTTAGCCAGTTCTTCCAGAAAAAGCCCCACGGCCTGTTGCAATTCTACACTACTACAAGTGTAATAATTGATTAAAATCGTAAAAGCCAAATGTTTCCCGGAAGCCATCGTTATATACCCCGACAGGCAACGCACTCCGGAAAACGATCCTGTCTTTGCCCTAAGGTTATTTTTTAAAACTGCCCTGTTTCCGTAATATCCGTTCAATCCCCCGTCTGTCCCGGCCACAGGCAACGAACGTATGAAAGCCGTCCCCAAATGCCCGTCCGCCCAAATCAGCAGATCGGTAAACACCTGCGCAGGCACTCCGTTCAAAGGAGAAAGGCCGCAGGCATCCTTTAAAGTCACTCCTCCCGTATCGATTCCCACTTCCTGCAACAATTCATACATCCCCTCCTGAAGAGGCCGTCCGTCCAAAGCCAGCTTTCCCAAAGCCTCGGCAAACAAATTTACACTCGCTTTATTGGTATGGAATACAATCTCTTCCAACTTCGGAGAAGTAAAAACGGATAATTCGCTTTTATCCCCGTCTTTCAACTTTTCATGTCCCACCTTTATCCCCGATATCGCCAGCCTATCCGTCAGTTCCTGCACAAAACATCTTGCGGGATCGTGCATCGCACCTTTCAATTTAAAAGAAGTCCGGTTTTGTGGCATGATCCCCCGGATATACTGCACATTACTGTAAGGCCCGCCATAAATCCAGGCATCGGGTTTTCCTTTCTCCGACGCCCTTACCTCATTTCGAAAAGTCACACCGGGAACTTTCGGCACCACTCTCACCACCTGGGTTTTCGTTCCTGCCGCCCCCGATCTCAATTCAAGCGTATATAGATTATCCCGGTAATTAAACGGCAGGTAACAAGCTCCATAATAATTGGAAATATCTTCCCACACCCAGGTGCCCGGAATATATTCTTCCCGGTTTACAGGCATTTCCACCCGGATATTTCCTTTAACACTCCTAATACCCGCCTGTCGTATCGCCTTTACCAAAGGCTCTACAAATTTATATTCTTTAAAATAAGACGATTCCAGACAAGGATCCCCTACCGGCTCGATCAGAATATCTCCCTCTAAAATACCGTTCCGGATAGCTCCGGTATAGAAAATTTTTGTCTTATACTGAAAATCTTTCCCTTTCTCCTTTAAAGCGAAAGCCGTGGAAAGTAATTTGGTCACCGATGCCGGAGCCAAAGCCATCTGTGGATTATATTCGGCCACGACAATCCCGTCCTCCACCTGCTTTACAGAGACACCGACAGCCGCATTTTTCAGGCATTCCGTCCCGACCAGCCGCGTCAATGCCTCCCGGGGTTGCCCCGAAACGCTTAAGGCTAAGCACAGGACGAACCCGATAAGCCAAAGTTTTTTCATATCCCGGTCAGTTATCCATCGTTTTGAGAATATTCTCGACCTCTGTTTCCGTATCGTGCAATTTCGATTTGCAGAAAGCAATCAAGCAGGACACCCGTTTCACTTTCTCGCTCAATTCATCCACATCCAATTGGTTATCTTCCAATTTTGCCACGATCTCTTCGATCTCGGCCATAGCTTCTTTATAATTCAATTTAATCTCTTCCATGATCTTCTTTATATTAAATCAAAAATATCAAATACCGATCTCCCCTTCTTTATCTTTTTCCTGCAAGGTCACCCGCTCCACAATGCTCTCTATTTTTCCTTTCGCCACCCTGGTAACCAACATTTCACCCGCCTTCAATCCGGCAGCATCCTTTACGGCTTTTCCGTTCCTGAGCGTAATGGAATAACCCCGCTCCAGCACCCGGGCAGGATCGACAAATTTCACCGTTGTCTCCGCCAATTCCAACCGGCGATGATTCACCGATAAAACGGAACGGGTTTTATTTCCCAGACTCCCGGTATAATTTTCCAAACGATTTTTCTGCTGCGCGAATAACAACGCGGCATAATTAGCAAAATGTGCTTTCAACCGTTCGAATCCTCCTATCTTACCCTGTACAAACAGAATAGAGGCATGCTGTAACCGTTGTGAAAGCAATTTCAACCGGGTATTCTTCCCTCCCAACACCTCCTGCACCGTATGCCGGAAACCCGAAATACAGGCCATTTGCCGGGTCTTTTCATCGTGCAATAATTGAGTGACTCCCACTCCGAAATCGGTTTTCAATTCCTCGAGCCGGGCTTCCTGCTCTTGAAAAATCCCGATCAGGAAAGCAGCGGCAGCCGTAGGCGTTTTCACCCGCAGATGCGCCACCCGATCGACAATCGTTTCATCGCGCTCATGCCCGATCCCGGCAATCACGGGCAACGGGAATTGGGCGACATTGGCTGCCATATCATAGCTATCGAAACTACCCAGATCCGTTTGCGAACCTCCTCCCCGGATAATAACCACCACATCGAATATATCCTCGTATTCATAAATCCGTTCCAAAGCAGCAATAACCGAATCGGTGGTTTTCTCCCCCTGCATAATCGCCGGAAACAATTTCACATGAAACCGGTAGCCATAAGGATTGTTTCCGATCTGATCCATAAAATCACCCAGCCCGGCAGCCGTAGGCGAAGAAATCACCGCAATGTTTTTAGGCAATGCCGGAAATTCCAGTTCCCGGTTCATATCGATAATTCCGTCCTGTTCCAGCCGGGCGATAATTTCCCTCCTTTTGCGTTCCAGATCCCCTATCGTAAAAGTGGGATCGATATCTTTTATATTCAGGGAATAACCGTACACTTCATGAAACACGACCTCGACATTTATCAGTACCCGCATCCCTTTAGACAAACTGCGGCCGGTGGTCGTTTCAAAATAAGGGCGTAGCATCCGGTAAGTAAAAGCCCAGATCGTTCCTCTTGCCGTAGCGATAATAGCATCTTCCCCCTCCTTTTTATCCGCCAACTGCAAATAGCAATGCCCGGAGCTATTATTCTGTATCTCCGTGATCTCGGCGGTAATCCACACCGAATCGGCAAACCGCCCTTTCAGCGCCTGCTTGATCTGATTATTCAGTTCAAATAACGAAATGGCATTCATGACTGGTTCTTTCTGTTTTCTTTTCTCTTCAGCAAACCGCTTAACGAATCAAACCGCTCAATTTCATATATCCCTCGGGATCATCTTTAAAAAGAGCCGGATCGGCAAATTTCTTACCAGAATTCATCAATTCGTCTATCCGGCGGCTTTCCTCCCGTATAGCCTCTTCCTCGTTTTCAGCCGTTCCGGCGTGGTAAACCACCGTACGTTCCAATTTCCCATCCGGATAAAAAAACTGCCATATTCCCTCTTTCAGATCGTTCCGGTATTCCCCTTCGGTCACCAACACCCCGTCAGAATTATACGAACGGAGTTTTCCGTTCAGCTTTCCGGCAGAAAAAGTCACTTCCGACCTCAATTTTCCCGACTCGTAGAATAATTTCCATACCCCCGACAAACCTCCGTCTTTCCAGTTTTTCACCTCGGCCACCGCCCCTGTCGGATAATAGCGGGTAGCAGCTCCGTTTAAACGGTCACCGGAATACTCCTCGCTCAGCAACAATTTCTCTCCTTTCCGGTATTCCCACACGCCCTCTTTCTTCCGGTCCATATACCGTCCCGAAGTCTTAAATTCCCCGTCCCGGCTGTACAATACAGCCTCGGCCTGTTTGCCCCGATGGTTCATCACGGCTTTCACCTTTCCATCGGGATAATAATGCGTCACTTCTCCGGCAGGCTGCCCGTTCAAAAAATACCCTTTATAACGGAGCTTTCCATCGGGATAATATCCTTCCTTCAATTCCTGCGCTCTTCCTTCTAAAATTCCTCCCGGCACCAGCAGGCATATCTGTAAAAAGAAAAAAATAAATTTCATAAATCGATCTTATTATACAGGCTTATCCTCTTTCTATATGATTCAGTTCGTCGATATAATCCAGCAATTCTTCACGTCCCAATCTCCTTTCAGACGAGGTGATAAAAGCCAAAGGAGTGGAAACCCAGGTTTCCAGCATTTTCTTATGGTATTTATCGATGCAATTCCGCCGCTCCGTTGCCGATAATTTATCGGCCTTGGTAAACACCATGACAAAAGGCACTCCGTTTTCTCCCAACCATTCCATAAATTCAAGATCGATCTTCTGAGGTTCCAGCCTGCTATCTATCAATACAAATAAACAAACCAGATTCTCCCGTTTCAGAATATAATCCCGGATCAGTTTTTCGAACTGAATTTGAGTTGCTTTCGAAGTACGGGCAAATCCATAGCCAGGCAAATCCACCATATACCATTCGTCGTTCACCAAAAAGTGATTGATTAATTGTGTTTTCCCCGGTTTTGCCGCAGTTTTAGCAAGACCTTTATTATTCACCAGCATATTGATCAGCGAAGATTTTCCTACATTCGAACGCCCGATAAAGGCATATTCGTGCCTATCGGGTTTAGGGCATTTATTCACCCCCGTATTGCTGGTCACGAATTCTGCTTTAACTATATCCATAAGTTTAAAATTTATTCTAAAAAATCACTTTACAAAGATAACCCATTACCCCTGTTTATCCAAAACTCATTCCTCCCCTTCCTGCTCCGTCTCCTCCGGCAGACGTGCCCATATCGCCTTTTCCTTATCCGTTTTCCGGGATTTCACGCCAAGTTGCTTTAATTTCCGGGCTTGAACGATGAGGTTACCATTTCCGGTTTTCAAACGTCCCAGGGCTTGCTCATAAACATCCTGCGTTTTACGGATATGCTCCCCGATCTCCGTAAAACTATCTAAAAACGCCAAACATTTATCGTACAATTTAGCTCCCCGGTCTGCAATTTCCTGGGCATTCCGGTTTTGATACTCCCGGCTCCACAGGTCGGCGGTCAGTTTCAGGGCCGCAATCAAGTTCGCCGGACTGAGAATCAGTACCCGCTTCCGGTAAGCCTCGTTCCACAAACGGTTGTCCGCCTGCATCGCCAGCACATAAGAAGCCTCGTTCGGGACAAACATCATCACAAAATCCAAAGCTCCGTCCGTATAAGCGCAATAATCTTTTTCCGAAAGCTCATCCACGTGTTTCCGCAAAGAATGTAAATGCGCCCTCAAAGCTGCATCCCGTTCCGCATCCGTTTCCGCACTGCAATACCCGGCATACGCCGTCAGCGATACTTTGGAATCGATCACCACCTTCCGGTTATCGGGATACACGATCACGACATCGGGACGCAGGCATCCTCCTTTTTCTCCCCTCACAGCCCGGTCGTTTTCGTCCCGCAGCGTCTCCTGAATAAAATATTCCCGTCCTTTCACCAGACCGGAATTTTCCAAAATCCGTTCCAGGATCATTTCTCCCCAATCTCCCTGCGTTTTGGTATCGCCTTTCAAGGCACGCGTCAGATTCGTGGCATCCTCACTGATCTGGTTATTCAGTTTTACAAGTTCCGCAATCTTATTTTCCAGCATCGTCCGTTCCGTCGCCTCCTTATGATACACTTCGTCCACTTGCTTCCGGAAAGCCTCGATATCTTTATTCAAAGGCGTCAGAATTTTCTCCAGATTATTACGATTCGCTTCTGTAAAACGCTGGGATTTATCTTCCAAAATTTCATTGGCAAGGTTTTTAAACTGATCCGTCAGCAGCACATGCATTTCGCCCACCTCTTTTTTCTGTTCCTCCAGCCGTTGCTGCATCGTCCGGAGCTGTTCTTCCAGCCGGGTGTTTTCTTTCGCCAAATGCTCTTTCTCTTCCTGCATCCGGCCTTCCTGCTCCCGAATCCGTTGCAACTCTCCCTGCAGAAAACGCACATTCGCTTCTATGCCTTTCCTGCCCGGAATAGCGGCCACAAAACCCAGCACGGCTCCGGCCGCAAGTCCCGACAATATCCCGATCCATTCTATCATAACGCTTTTCCTTTAAACGATACAGCCCGGAGAATCCTCCGGGCTGTATGGCATGGTTCAATATTTTTTCCTGGAACGTCCACCGCCCTCGACACCTTTCTTCTTCTCCCCGAAACGTCCCCGGCTGCTTCCGTCGCTTCTCCGGTTTTCCGAACGCCATTTATTATTGGCCGTCGAATTCCGCCGCCCGAAATCATTCTGCCGTTCTCCACGTCCGCCACGTCCATTGTCGCGACCGCCTCCCCGGCTGAATTTTTCCTGCATTTCCGTTACCATAAAAGGCAATCCGTTGAAATTCACGTTCCGGAAATGTGACAAAAATCCATCTATACCCGTTACATCGACTTCAAATTTCGTATTGTTGTCAAAAATCCGGATACCTCCCACTTCCAAACCTTTTCTCGGAGAATAGGTATTGATAATCGACATCAGGTCGCGCGGAGTGAAACCGTCTTCACGGCCCACGTTCACGTTAAACAGGGTGAAACTGTTCCGTTCCTCTCCCCGGCGATCTCCACGCTCACCGCGTCCGCCTTCCGTTCCTCCCCGGTGGCGTTCCGTCTCCGACAAGTTCAAGTCGCCCACCCCGGCATATTTTTTCAACAGTTTGCCGAACTCATACGACACGATCTTCTGGATCAGTTCCTCTTTCGACAGTTCTTTGAATTTTTCAAACAATTCATCCTGATACTTGCCTAAAGTCTCTTTCGGTTCGGCTCCTAAAATCTTATCGGCATAATACAACAACTGGGCACGGCATACCTCTTCGCCACCCGGCACATCCAAGTATTGAAATTTCTTCTTAAGGATATTTTCGATCCGGCGAAGTTTACCTTTTTCTTTGGAATTGATAATAGCTACCGAAATTCCTTCTTTCCCGGCACGTCCCGTACGTCCGCTCCGGTGGGTATAACTTTCCACATCTTCCGGTAAATTGTAGTTGATCACATGGGTCAGATTGTCCACATCCAAACCTCTGGCCGCGACATCCGTAGCCACCAGCACTTTCAATCTTTTAGCCCGGAATTGCGCCATCACATCGTCACGCTGCGCCTGGCTCAGATCCCCGTGCAGCGCATCGCAATCAATGCCGTCCTTCTGCAATTTTCTCACAATATCGCGTGCCTCCACTTTCGTACGCGTAAAAATAATCGCATACATATCCGGAGCACAATCGATCACCCGGTGCAATGTCTCATAACAATCCTTTGCCAACACCTGATAATACACATGTGTCACCGTATCGGCTCCCTGATTTTTCTTTCCGGTAGAAATTTCCTTCGGCTGGCGAAGATAGTTCTTAGCAATACGTTCCACTTCTTTAGGCATGGTAGCCGAGAAAAGATAAGTGTTCCGTGCTTCCGGGGTTTCATCCAGAATAAAATTCAGGTCTTCTTTAAATCCCATATTCAGCATTTCATCCGCCTCGTCCAGCACCACAGCCCGGACATGCTCGATATTCACGGCCTTTCGTTTGATCAGGTCGCAAAGGCGTCCCGGAGTGGCCACCAAGACATGTACCCCTTTTTCCAATTCCCTGATCTGCCGCCGGATATCCGTTCCTCCATATACACAGGTCACCCGGATATCTTTCCTGTATTTAGAATAATTTTGCAAGTCATTCCCAATCTGCACACATAATTCCCGGGTAGGACTCAGAATCAAAACCTGGATTTTGTTCAGGTCCGTATCCAATTTTTGCAACAAAGGCAAGCCAAAAGCAGCTGTTTTTCCGGTTCCGGTCTGTGCCAAAACCACTAAGTCGTTTTCTTCACCCAAAATAATAGGGATAGCTTTCTCTTGTACCGGACTTGGTGTTTCAAAACCTAAATCTGCAATTCCCCTGAGAATCTCTCCCTCTAAACCTAATTCTTTAAATTTTTCCATTCTTCGTATTTAATGCCGCTTCCTGCGGCGACTTTTTCTTTCCCGTCTCAAACGGAGTAAAGGCTATCTCAGCCTCCTATTTTTATACAATCCTTAAATTTCTCCGCTTATAAGCCGGAATATTTTCCAATTCTCTGATTTCGGCAGGAGTAAGGCTTACTTTCAACGCCACTTCTTCCGCTTTCAATACAGCAGGCTTCTCTTCATTTTTCTTCTCGGCCGACAGGTCGAATAACTCGATATCGCTGGTCGGGAATCCGGTAGCGATAATCGTCACCGAAATGGCATCCCCCAAAGCAGGATCGTTTCCTACGCCCCATATCACGGCGGCGCTATTCCCCACTTTACGAATGATATGCGAAGTGATCTCCGACATTTCGTTCATCGTGATCTCGTCTGTGCCGGAAGTGATATTCAGCAAAATATCCTTTGCTCCTAAAATATCGTTATTGTTCAGCAGCGGACTGTCGAGAGCTTCTGCTATCGCCCGTTTCGCCCGGTCTTCACCCGAAGCCTGGGCTGCTCCCATGATCGCCACCCCACTATCGGTCATCACGGTTTTTACGTCGGCAAAATCCACATTGATATATCCCGGCAGCGTGATAATTTCCGCAATTCCTTTGGCCGCTATGTTCAAAACATCGTTCGCCTTGGCAAAAGCCGCAGAAATCGTCTGAGAGCCGTATATTTTCTTAATCTTTTCGTTATCGATCACGATAAGGCAATCTACATTGTCTTTCAGTCGCTTCAACCCTTCACGGGCCTGTTCCAGCCTTTTAGGGCCTTCAAAACGAGCCGGAATCGAAACGATCCCCACCGTCAATATGCCCATATCTTTCGACAATTTTGCAATCACCGGAGCGGCCCCTGTCCCGGTTCCTCCACCCATAGCTGCCGTTACAAAAGCCATTTTAGTATTCTTTTTCAGTAAGGCGGTAATATCGTCCAGGCTCTCCTGCGCCGATTTTTCGCCCATCACCGGATTGTTCCCGGCTCCGTGCCCGGCGGTTAATTGCTTTCCTAATTGAATCTTGTATGGTATCGGGCTATTTTGCAACGCCTGGTAATCTGTGTTGCAAATCACAAAATCCACATCACAAATTCCCTTTGAGTACATATATTCAACAGCGTTACCGCCGCCGCCGCCCACGCCGATCACTTTTATAATCGTAGGGGTTTCCTCGTTCAGATTAAAATTTATCAATCCTTCTACCATACTCGTATAAATTAATGTCTAACGACCAATCTAAAACCATCTTCCTCAAACGGCAGGTACAACCTTTCCCTGTTCTTTCCTGCCTTATAAATTTTTATTTACGTCATTCCCGAAATCTTCGCTATGCCCTCGCCTGCTTCCGTCTTCCTCCGGATTTTCAGGATCACATCTCCGGATCTTTCACTCCGTCCTCATTAAACAAAGTTCCGATCTTCCGTTTAAACCAATTATCGGTATCGGGCACCTCGTTCACTCCCCGGTGGCTGCGTTCGAAACTGTCCGCCCTCCGGTTCATATCCCGGCGTTGTCTTCTCTTCCGTTCCTCTTCCTGGCGTAAACGGCGCCGGCGGGCTTCTTCTTCCAATTCCACCGGATCGAGAACCTTCATTTCCAGATCGTCCGGCAAGGCCTCCACCTTAAAATCAGGTTTCATTTCCCTTTCCGGAGCAACCGACTGCTGGGCACGGCCGTTTCCCTGGATGGAAGCCGCATTCAGGCGGACTCCGCCACCGTTAAAGCCGGTGGCAATCACAGCAACCCGCAATTTATCTCCTAAAGTCTCATCTTTTCCTGCACCCCAGATCACGTTCACATTCTGTCCCACTTTTTCCTGCAGGCTATCGGTGATCAAACTGATTTCATCCATCGTGACCTCTTTCTCGCCATAGAGCATATTGAGCAGAATATTCGAAGCCCCGCGTATATCGTGGCTATTCAGCAAAGGAGAGATCAGCGCATTTTCCAAAGCCTCCATCGCCCGGTTTTCGCCTTCTGCCTCGGCAGCTCCCATCAATGCCACCCCGCTATCGCGCATCACGCTCTCCACATCGGCAAAATCCACATTTACATAGCCTTTTACCGTAATGATTTCGGCAATACTTTTAGCAGCGATCGTCAGCACATCGTCCGCTTTGGCAAAAGCATCCGACAATTTCAGGTCGCCGTATATATCCCTCAGCTTTTCATTGGCAATGATCAATAGCGCATCTACATATTCTTCCAGTTCATCGATACCGGCCATCGCCTGTTCGATCTTTTTCTTTCCTTCAAAGCTGAACGGAACAGTCACGATACCGATGGTGAGTATCCCCATTTCCCTTGCCTGACGGGCAATTTCCGGAGCTGCTCCCGTTCCGGTACCTCCGCCCATTCCGGCTGTGATAAACACCATGCGGGTATTACGCTCCAGCAGGGTCTTGATAAAATCCATGCTTTCGATAGCCGACTGCCGTCCCCGTTCAGGCTGGCATCCGGCTCCGCGGCCTTCCGTCAATTCCTTCCCCAACTGAATCCGGTTTTTCACCCGGCTCTGGCGCAATGCCTGAATATCCGTATTGCAAACCACAAATTCCACACCGTGAATTCCCTGCCGGAACATGTGATTTACGGCATTACTTCCACCGCCCCCTACACCGATCACTTTTATGATCGATTCTTCCTGCGGCTGATCGGGAAGCTTCAATGACAACAGCTCATCATCTATGACCATATATCTTCAAGCTAAAAAGTTAAATACTAAATCTATTACAGCCTTTGCTTTATCCAAACAGGCCTTTAAGCTTATCGAACAGCCCCGACTTCGTTTCCTGAGGCTCCTCGTGGGCACAGAGTAACAGGCCTAAAGCAACCATATATTCAGGGGTACGCAAAACTTCTTCTTTAGAGCTTTGCACCCGTTTTACGAATGCTCTGGCAATCCGGTGTCCCGACAAGCGTTGCAACAAGGCATCCACATCCAGTAAACGGCTGCCGCCGCCCGTCAGCAAAATCTCGTCTTCTGCCTTTTCAAATCCCCAGCCCTGCAACAAAAATACCACCCCTTCGAGCAATTCTTCTATCCGGCTCTGAATAACGGTGGTCAAATCGCGGCTCTCAATCGTGAGCTTCGTGTCCGGAATCACCAATTTCTTATTCTTGCATACCGAACGCAGTGCCTGTCCGTATTCATGTTTCAACTTCCGGGCCTTTTGTGCATCAATCCCGAAAGCACTCATAATATCATTGTCGATCGTCCTTACCCCCAAAGGCAGAACAGCCTCGTATTCCAATAATCCTCCCCGGAACAAAGTGACTTTCGTACTCGTGGCTCCCAGATCCACCAAAGCGAAATCGCGGTCTTCCATTTCTGCATCCACCGCCTCGCCATATACCCGTGCCAACGGGAAAAAATTGATCTCCCGGATATTATATCCGGCGAATAAACGGCGAATTTCACTCAAAGAAGCCGTAGCCGCCGTATAGGCCTGATAATATACTTCCAGTGCACGGCCGTGCTTACCTACCGGATCGGCAATCAATTCTCCCCGGTCCACCGAATAAGCCACGGGAAGCAGGTCGATCAACTCTTCATCACGCGATTCAAGCCCCTCTGCACATTTAATCTCGGCACGTATCAGATCGCCGCTTTCCACCACCTTACGCTGCAAAGGAATATTCACCTTACGTTCGGTCATCTTCACGATTTGCCCCGACAAAGAGATATTCAGGGCATCCACTACCCTGTCTTTCAACAATTCGTTCATCAGGCTGCGGATACAGGTTTGTGCTTTTGCCTGATCCGTTATCATCCCCTGCTGCACACCCTGTGAAGCAATGAACTTTATCCCGGTCAAACGGCAATTCCCGTTGCTGTCAGAGGCAGCGAGCGCCATTACCATTTTTTCCGATCCCATATCCAAAGTTGCAATCAAACCCATAGTCCTCAATGATTTATCTTCTTACACAAACCACCTGGTTGTCGAATTTCAAATTAATTTCTTTATATACGTTCCAGCCTTTCAAAGCGATTCCTTCCTTTAGGAAAAAACGTAACTTATCCAGCTTCGCAACATAATCATCCACCTTTCCAAACACGATTTTGAAATTACCTACTTTCGGGATCAACACGACCTCATTGTCTTTCACCACAACGATCTGTTCGATCAACGCCTCCCAAAAATCATCCTCTTTCAAAGCCATCACGAAAGGATATAAACCGTTACAAGCAAATTTTTTGGAAATATTCCCGGTTGCAACCACAACCCTCGATGTATATTTTCCCGATAACGGCATAACTTTTCCATCTTCGTCCACATAATATCCGTCGCCTGCCAAAACTCTAAGAACAGGCTTTCGTTGTGTGATCTCTACATGGAAACTACCGTCTAAACTGTAGTAAATCTGAGCCGATTTTATAACCGAATTTCTGATAAGTACACGCTCAATACTGTCTTTGTCTATCTCAACAATATTTTTGCCTTTAATATCCCCGTATCCACGCTTAATGACTGCCAATACTTCATTTTCGTCAATAAACGCATTCTCATCGGTATCGCCAACGACAACCTGCAATCCCCTACATTTCACATCCCCCAATTTTGTCTTTGCAAAGGTAAGCACAATTATCAGGTATGCAAATAAACTAAAAAATAATATGTAAGGTAACGCTTTTTTCATCCTGTTTCTCCCCTTATGAAACTCTCGGGATTATGATTGCTGTAATATTTTCTGTGTAATAGCGGGAATCATCCGGTCGATATCCCCGGCCCCCACCGTCATAATAACTCCTTCGTCGAACCGGGTCCCGATATACTCCAGCAAAGCCTCTTTCGACAATATTTCCGCAGGCACGGTGATCTGTTCCCGTATGATCTCGGAAGTCACTCCCGGAATCGGCAATTCGCGGGCAGGATAAATATCCAGTAAAATCACCCGGTCGGCTAAACTCAGGCTCTTTGCAAATTCCGGATAAAAATCCCGTGTCCGGGTGTATAAGTGCGGCTGAAATACCACGGTCAGCTTCTTATGCGGCCACATTTCCCGCACCGATTTTAAAGTGGCTTCGATCTCCTTCGGGTGATGGGCATAATCATCGATATACATTTTCTCGCCCGTATCGGCATGAATGTTAAACCTCCTGACCACTCCCCGGAATTCCGGTAAAGCCGCCCGGATTTCTTCGGGGGTCACTCCGGCTTCCAGAGCCAAAGTAATTGCAGCGGTCGCATTCTCGACATTCACCCTTCCCGGAACTCCCAGAATCAACCCCTGCATCTCGGCTTTGCCGTGATAATCGAAAAGGTAGTGCCCGTCGATCACCCGCAAATGATCCGAATAGCAATCCGCCGCCGTATCCACTCCGTAATATCCCGAAACCTTCGCTTTTTCCAAAGAAAGCCCTTTCTTCAAAAAGAGTTTTCCTCCGTCCGGCCTGACCTGTGAAGCAAACTGGTTGAAAGCCTCCAATAAATTCTCCCGGTTCTCGTAGATATCCATATGATCGTTATCCATAGACGTAATTACCGCCATCTCCGGATGCAAATGCAAGAAAGAACGATCGAACTCATCCGCTTCAATGACAATATACGGTGAATTACGGTTAATCAGCAGATTAGTTCCGAAATTCATGGAAATTCCTCCCAAAAAAGCATTACAGCCGACAGCCGATTCATGAAGCAGGAAAGCCGTCATTGTAGAAACCGTGGTCTTACCGTGCGTACCCGCCACACATACCGCCTTACCGTTACGCGAAAGCAGTCCCAACACCTCTGCACGCTTATGTAAGGTGAAACCCGCTTTCTTAAAAAAATTCAACTGCGGACTGTCCTGCGGAATAGCAGGAGTATATACCACCAACGTATCTTTTTTATTGCGAAACTCCTGTGCGATTTCCATTTCTTCATCCCGGTAATTCACGGGAATACCTTCCTCCCTCGCCATTTTATCGGTCAGCAAAGAAGGTGTACGGTCGTATCCGGCAACCCGGTACCGATTTGCCTTGAAATAGCGTGCCAGGGCACTCATACCGATACCGCCGATCCCGACGAAATAAACGTTTTTTATATTTTTCAAAATATCGTCCATACCTCTATTTATTGATAATCTTTAGAATCTCTTTAGCAATCGCTTCGTCAGAATCCCGGATAGCGAGTTTCCCGATATTCCGCTGCAATGTCTCGCGACGGTTATCGTCTTCCAGTAATCCACGCAACATTTCCAGTAATTTCTCTTCTGCTTCCGAATCTTTCAGCATAACAGCCGCCCCTTTATTTACCAAAGCCATAGCATTCTTGGTCTGGTGGTCTTCGGCCACATTCGGTGAAGGAATCAGCAACGCCGCTTTTTCCAGCAGGCACAATTCCGAGATCGTACCCGCTCCGGCCCTCGCCACCACCACATCGGCACAGGCATAAGCCAAATCCATCCGTTTCAGGAAAGCCGTCAGCTTCACATTGGAAGGCAATTTTCCAGCCGTTTCCTTTTCCAGATTTTCGTAATAGTAACTACCGCATTGCCACAACACCTGGACATCTTCCCGGCGGGCAAAAAAGTCCAGACTCTTGAGCATCGCTTTATTTAATGTACCGGCACCCAAACTTCCCCCTGTTATCAATACGGTTTTCCGGCCGGGTTCCAATCCATAAAATTCGATACCTTCTTTCCGCAGCTCCTTTGCCTTCAACAAATCTTTCCTTACCGGATTTCCGGTAAAAACGATTTTATCCTTTTCAAAAAAGCGATCCATCCCCTCATAAGCCACACAAATCCGACGGGCTTTCTTTGCCAATAATTTATTGGTCACTCCGGCATAAGAATTTTGTTCCTGCAACACCAAAGGAATCCCCGCCTTCGCTGCCACCCGCCCGATAGGGCCGCTGGCATATCCGCCGACTCCCACCACCGCATCCGGCTGAAATTTTTTTATGATCTTTTTAGCTTTCCGCAAGCTCTTCCACAAATTCAACAGCACTTTTATATTTTCTAAGGTCAGCTTCCTCCGAAATCCCCGGACAGGCAAACCCTCTATCGGAAATCCCGCTTCCGGGACTTTTTCCATTTCCATCTTTCCTTCCGCGCCCACGAACAGAATATCGATATCCGGTTCCAGCCGTTTCAAAGCATTCGCAATCGACAAGGCCGGGAAAATATGTCCCCCGGTGCCACCGCCACTGACAATCACTTTTTTACTCATAGTTCATCAACTTTAATCTAAATTATCCATCCCTCTCCGTCCCCGCCTTCTCAGCTCCTTTAGAACTTCCCTGCCACTTGCTTCCAGCTCTTCTTCCACCGGATCGAGTCCTTTATTCCCAATTATTTCTATATCGTCTTCCACAAATTCATCCTGCTCCGTCTGCACCCTGCCCCGCCGCTTTCTCACAGGCTGAACGGGTTCTTCCGTCAATTCATTCTCCGCATATCCGCTCTCCGGCTCATCATATCCCTCCTCCTCCGGATCGTTCCCCGCCGCATACGTTCCTGCAGCGAGCGCAGCCTCTTCCGCCTCGCCTTCTTCCGAGAAAGAACGCGCCACACTTAAAATCATCCCAAGCGATGCACTGGTAAACAACAGGGACGTCCCCCCCATACTCACCAAAGGCAAAGTCTGTCCGGTTACGGGAAACAAGCCGACACAAACCCCCATATTGACCATTCCCTGCAACACGATCGTCAATCCCAGTCCGGTAACCAGCAAAGCCGGATAAATACGGGTACATCGCCTGACAATCACTCCGATTCTGAAAAGAATAATCAAATAGAGCAGCATCACGAATCCGCCTCCCACCAATCCATATTCTTCGATAATAATCGCATAGGCGAAATCCGAATAAGAGTGAGGCAGCACATTACGCGCCATCCCGTTCCCAGGCCCCCGTCCCATCAGTCCTCCTTTCGCCACGGCGATCTTAGCCTGATTCGACTGAAACAAATGATCGTCGTTCGCTTCCTTATTCGAAAAGAACGACACGATACGGCTTCTTGCCGTAGGCAGACGTTTCAACACCGGTACGCCCGAAGCCACCTTTTCCAAAGAATCCTGCGGAATACTCAGCAAAGCCCCTCCCCCCAATCCACCGATCAGCACGGCGATCAATACGATCTTACCCAGCAATTTCCATCGCAAACGCGCCACCACCAGCATCAGGAAACATACCAGGGATACCAGCAATGCCGTAGAGATATTATCATGAAATATCAATAAAATCACAATGCCCGGCTGCCAGAACTGGCTCAGCACGGAATCGTCGCAATTCCGGTCGTTTTGAGCGAAAGTCAGCAATTTCGCCACATACATAACAATGGCGATCTTAGCCAGCTCGGAAGGCTGAAACGTAAGCCCGACCAGGGGTATTCTCACCCATCGTCCCGCCCCGTTGATACTTGTTCCCCCGAAAGCGGCAAACAACAATAAGCCCGCGGCGATCAGCAGGCAAGTACCGGCATATTTCGTAAAATATCTATAATTAATTCGTTGTACAACGAACAACACTCCCAAACATCCCAAAAACAAGCCGATCTGTTTCAGTAAATAATAAGTCGTGTTGCCATCCCTTTCCCGATATGCCAAACTGCCCGTAGAGGAATAAATCACCATCACGGACACCAGCATCAGCATAATAATAACCGACCAGAGGACCTTGTCCCCCTTAAACTTTAGATATTCTTTTATGCTCGACATCTGTTCCGTTCGTTTCTCGGTTATTATACGTTGTAAAAAACAAAGGCAAAGATAAAAATCTTACATTTCTTTCACCGCCTGTTTAAATAATTCGCCCCGGTTCTCATAATTTTTAAACAAATCGAAGCTCGCGCAGCAAGGCGACAATAACACCACATCCCCGCTTTCCGCATGCTGCCGGGCAGCAGCCACGGCCTCAGCCAACGAATGCGTATCTACCACCTCGCAAATCGCCGAAAAATTATCGATCAATTTCCGGTTATCCACTCCCATGCAGATCAGCACTTTCACCTTGGCACGCACCAGATCGAACAGCACGCTGTAATCGTTCCCTTTATCCGTTCCTCCGGCAATCCATACGACGGGAGCCGTCATACTATCCAGTGCATACCACGCCGAATCCACATTCGTCGCTTTGGAATCGTTAATATAAGTCACCCCGTCCCGGACAATCACGGTTTCCAGACGATGCTCCACCTGCGGAAAATTCCGCAACCCCTCTTTTATCTGCGAATCGTCCAGTCCCAGCCGCATACAGGTCAAAATGGCAGCCATAGCATTATATACATTGTGCCTTCCCCGGATACTGATTTCTTCTTTGGATATACGAAAAACCCGATCCCCCAAACGCACTACGACATCGTCGCCCTCCATTCCGGCACAATTCCCCGTTCCTCCGGTACACTCTCCATAAGTAAAACAAGCTGTCTCCGGCTCTATATTCATTCCTTCCACCCGTTTTTCGACCACCTCGCTATCCGCTCCGTAAATAAAAAAATCGGAAGGACGCATATTATTCAATATTCTGAATTTAGCATCGATATAATTCTCAAATTTATGGTCGTAGCGATCCAAATGATCGGGAGTGATATTAGTCAGTATAGCAATATCCGCCCGGAACCGGAACATTCCATCCAACTGGAAACTGGAAAGTTCCACTACATACAACGGATGTGCATTCTCTGCCACCTGAGCCGCCAGGCTATTCCCTACATTCCCGGCCAATCCGGCATCTCTGCCGGCTTGTGTCAAAATATAATGAACCAGCAAAGTGGTTGTCGTCTTCCCGTTACTTCCGGTAATACATACCATTTTCGCATCCGAATGACGGCCTGCAAATTCAATTTCGGAAATCACTTCGATTTCTTTTTCCCTCAATTGCACGATCATGGGGACGGTATCCGGAATCCCCGGACTTTTCACCACCAGATCCGCCTTAAAAATCCGCTCTTCGCTATGGTGCCCTTCCTCATATTCAAATCCATTCTCCTGCAACACCTTACGATATTTATCGGCTAATTTTCCTTTATCCGACAAAAATACTTCGTAACCGAGTTTCCTCCCCAGAAAAGCAGCACCGACTCCGCTTTCACCTCCACCTAAAATAACCAGCTTTTTCATTACTATTTTCAATTAATCGTTTCAGGATATTCCTGATTTATCGCATCTTTAACGTGACAATCGTCAATACGGCCAAAATAATCCCTATAATCCAAAACCGGGTGACAATCTTAGGTTCCGGAATCCCTTTTTTCTGGAAATGGTGATGTAGCGGCGCCATTAAAAAGACACGTCTCCCTTCACCGAATCTCTTCTTTGTATATTTAAAATAACTCACCTGCATAACCACCGAAAGGTTTTCCATTAGGAATACCCCACATAGAATCGGAATCAGCAACTCTTTATGGATAATGATTGCAAACACAGCAATAATCCCTCCTAAAGACAAACTTCCCGTATCTCCCATAAATACCTGTGCCGGGAAAGAATTATACCATAAGAAACCGATCGTCGCCCCGATAAAGGCCGAAATAAACACGACAAGTTCCCCGGAATGAGGGATATACATAATATTCAGATAATCGGCATACACCATACTGCCCGACACATAGGCCAATATTCCGAGCGTAACTCCTATTATCGCCGAAGTCCCGGTGGCCAGGCCGTCGAGTCCGTCGGTGAGATTCGCCCCGTTCGATACGGCCGTAATAATAAAAATAGTCACGATCACGAACAACACCCAGCCTAAAGCCTCTGCATAGGGACCTGCCCACGAAGTAAACCAGGCATAATCGAATTCATTGTCTTTAAAAAAGGGGATAGTCGTTTTAGTCGATTTTACATCTTTGGTCAATACCTGTGTTCTGCCTTCATCCCGGAAACCTTCATCTACCGTGCTGGTAACGATCCCGACCTCTGAAATCGAAGCCCGTTCCCGGATCACCACATCATCGCTGGCATAAAGCGTCAGGCCGACAATCAGCCCCAGCCCGACCTGTCCGATCACTTTAAAACGTCCCTTCAATCCCTCTTTATGCTTGCGAAACACCTTGATATAATCGTCGGCAAACCCAATCAGCCCCAACCACACGGTCGAAATCAGCATCAACTGTACATATATATTGTCCAGACGGGCAAAAAGTAACACCGGTATCAGAATCGCCAGCAAAATAATCACTCCTCCCATCGTAGGAGTTCCTTTTTTCTGCATCTGGCCTTCCAGACCGAGATCACGGATTTCCTCTCCGATCTGCTGTTTTTGTAATATCCGAATTGCCCGCCGTCCAAAAACAGTGGCAATAATCAACGACAAGATGATCGCACAGGCAGAACGAAATGTAATATACTGGAACAGTCCGGCTCCCGGTACATTCAGTTCTTCCAGATATTGAAACAAATAATACAACATAATAGTAATAAATTAAAATAACCCGCCGGAATCCGGCTTATGTGAATACTCTTTTTTATTATAATCGAAAAATCTCCCGGATCACTTCTTTATCGTCGAAATGATGCTTTACCCCTTTTATTTCCTGGTAATTTTCATGTCCTTTACCGGCCACCAGCACGATGTCTCCCTTAGAAGCCATCTCTAAAGCAACCCTGATCGCCTCCTTCCGGTCGGTGATCGAAACGACCTTCGGTAAATATTCTTCCTTCACACCGGCCTGCATATCCCGGATAATATCCTCCGGCTCTTCGCTCCGGGGATTATCAGAGGTAAGGATCACTTTATCGCTATACCGGCAAGCGGCATCCGCCATTTCCGGGCGTTTGGTCTTATCGCGGTCGCCTCCGGCTCCCACTACCGTAATCACCGAATTATTCTTCCCTTTCAATCCTCCGATCGTCGAAAGCACATTTTCCAGCGCATCCGGCGTATGTGCATAATCGACCACCGCCATCACTCCGGCGGGAGAGATCAACGTTTCGAACCGTCCCGACACCGGAACCAGATCGCTCACATATTTCAAGACGTCCTCCTTCGGAAAACCCAGCAAACAGGCTGCGGCATATACGGCCAAGATATTATAAGCATTGAAATCGCCTGTAAACTTCGTCCAAACCTCGCTCCCGTCCAATTTCAGCAAAGTGCCGTCCAAATGCTTTTCAACCACTTTTCCGTTGAAATCGGCCATCGTGCGGCAGGAATAAGTGAATTTACGGACTACCGTGTTTTGCAGCATCACCGACCCATTCTTATCGTCGGCATTCGTCAGGGCGAAAGCATGGGCGGGCAAATGATCGAAAAAAGCTTTTTTAGCTTCTATATATGCTTTGAAAGTCTTGTGATAATCTAAATGATCGTGAGTGATATTCGAAAAGATCGCCCCGTCGAAATCCAAACCTGCAATACGTTTCTGGTGAATGGAGTGCGAACTGGCCTCCATAAAACAATATTCACATCCGGCATCTGCCATTTTCCGCAACAGCGCATTGATCGCCAAAGCATCGGGGGTAGTGTGGGTGGATGCCGATTTCTCATCTCCGATATAATTACACACCGTGGATAATAAACCCGCTTTTTTACCCGATAAACGTACCAGTTCATACAGCAGGGTAGCGGTTGTCGTTTTTCCGTTCGTTCCGGTTACCCCCACCAGCTTTAATTCCCGCGAAGGATTATTGTAAAAATTCCCGGCAATTACCCCCAATGCATAAGCAGAATCGGGAACAAGCAGATAACTGACACCGGCAGCCCGTTTCTCCGGCAACTCCTCGCAAATCACGGCAACAGCTCCGGCAGCCACCGCTTTATCGATAAAAGCATGTCCGTCCACGCTAACACCACGTTGGGCTACGAATAAATCGCCCTGTCCCACTTTCCTCGAATCGAAATGAACGGCGTTCACTCTCCCGGCTTCATCCCCAATCTTTCCACTAAATGAAACACCTGCCAATAATTCTTTCAATGTCTTCATATCTATATCAATTTCTTACCGCTAAATCTAACGGACTTTACCTTAATTCTATATGTATATAACTGCCTTTTGCTACATTTCCACCCGGTTGAAGCGACTGCTTTTGCACCATGCCCGCCCCGCTTATGCCAACCTTCAAACCTGAGTTTTCCAAAACAAACAAAGCATCCCGCAATCCCATCCCTTTTACGTTAGGCACCGTCGAATAGGTAATCCGGCGGGGCTTTATCAACACATTTTCCCCCTCGTTGCTGGCTGTAATTACCCAATCCGCTCCCCGGGTTTCCTGTTTCCCGTCGATATCCATATCCAATTCATTGAAAATCGTCAGGAAATCTTCCCGTAAACCGTTTTTGCTGACAGGCAACGAAGGATCGGCCTCGTAATCCGGTTTTCCGTATTTTACATACGCCATAGAATACACCTTATCTGCAATTTCCCGGAAAACGGTAGCCGACACCACATTCGCATAAAAACCGCGTGTCGGTTCGTCGATCACCACAATACAGGAATAAAGCGGATCTTCCGCGGGGAAATACCCGGCGAAACTGGCCCGGTATTTTCTCACCCGGTATCCCTTCGTTCCGTCGGCAATCCAAGCCGTTCCGGTTTTTCCAGCAATCCGGTATTTCGGCGTATAAATATTTTTAGCCGTTCCGTTCTCCACAACCCCCTCCAGCATCTCTTTCACCGTTTCCAAAGTCCGGCGACTGCAAATTCTTCCGCCTACCTTTTCCGTATCGAAAGTTTTTATCACCTCTCCGCGATTCCGGATTTCCTTTACCAGCCGGGGCTTCATCCGCTGCCCGTCGTTAGCGATGGCATTATAAAAAGCCAATATCTGCAAGGGGGTGAGCTGTAACTCATACCCGATACTCATAGAAGGCAAAGTGGCCCCGTTCCAGGTTTTATCGTTCGGATACTTAATATAAGGATCTGCTTCCCCCTTCAGGCATACCCCCACCTTTTTATCCAGGCCCATGGAATACCATCGGTTTACAAACTTTTCAGGACGGCTTTTATAATAATCGAACACTAACTTTGTAATACCGTTCGACGATTTTTCCAAAATCCTTTTCAAAGTAACCCGTCCCATTCCTTTACCGTCCGATTCTGTGAAAGTACGATCGTAAAACTTATATTTTCCGGTCGTCCCCAGATCGATCGTATCGTGTGCCGCAACACAATCGTCCTCCAACAAAGCAATTACCGTAGCCGCCTTAATCACCGATCCCGGCTCCCCCGCCTCGCTAATCGCATAATTCAGGCTTTCGGTATAACCACCCGATGCAGTCCGGGTCAGGTTGGCAATCGCTTTAATATCCCCGGTTTTTACTTCCATCAGGATCGCCGTTCCCTTCATCGCTCCGTAACTTTCCATCTGCCGCAACAAAGCATGCTGGGTAATATCCTGATAATCCACGTCTATCGTTGTCACGACATCCTCCCCGTCCACCGGCTCTTTTTCGGTCACCACCATCCAGGTCCCCGACATCATCCGCCTGATCCCCACTCCGTCTTGTCCCTTCAAATAGTTTTCGAATGCTCCTTCCAATCCGACACGGCCTTCAAACGTTCCGTCGGAAGCTTCGTTCAAATAACCGATCGTCCGGGTAGCCAGATTGACATGCGGCTGCAAGCGTTTATTATTTACAATCGCCTGAAAACCTCCCTTGTTCTTTCCTAATCTAAAAATCGGGAATTGCCGGATCTTTTTTAACTCCGTATGATTTACCCGCCGGTTATTAATCAGCAGGTAACGGTCGGGACGCGGCTTCCGATTACGTGCCGCTTCCAGTTTATTCTTATAATAAGCCTTACTGCCATCCCCAAAAAACTGGGAAAGGCATAACGCCAAACTATCTACCTGCTCCTGAAAAATTTTCTTATCGACAGCCACCGGATCGAAACGCAACTCATAAAACGGAACGGAAGTGGCCAATATACGCCCATCGGCGGCACAAATATCTCCCCGGCTGGGGGCCACCTTCACCGGACGTACCGGAATGTTTCCCGGAGCAGCCATTTTTCGCCATTTTTCCCCCTCGATCGTCATCACCGCGAAAGCCTTCATCACGACACCAACCGCTATTACGACAACCAAAAGGTACACCAGTGCAGTACGCCACGTTATGTCTTCCTTAATCGTCATCACCTTTACCTATATAATTTAAAAGGAGGCTCTTTACTTTCTTTTAATGCCAGGCCTGCGTCCTGTACCCGTTTGATTACTTCCGATTGCTTACGGATAAACATGAGGTTGGCCGCAGCCGTGATCGACTCGAAACGCAAATCCGCCACTTCTTTTTCCAGCGAGATGCGTTGCCGGTGGAGTTTTTCGGTGGAATAACCGTTCGATATATAAAGTATTCCCAAAAAAGTAGCAAAAAGGACAAAACTGATGTTCCGCCTCAACTTATCCGCTAAAGCACGCCCTTCCAGCACTCCCTTCACCGAAGAACTCACCGATTCCCGAAGTTCCTCTTTCGGCGTAACAAATTCTTTACTCTTTCTGAAAAATCCCATTTTACCTAAACTATATCATCCTATATCAAAACTTCAATCTTTTTTCTCCACGATGCGGAGCTTTGCGCTACGGGCTCTCGGATTCCGTTCCACTTCCTCGTCCGCCGGAACGATAACTTTCCGGTTTACCAGCTCAAACCCATGATTCACATGCCCGAATATCAAATCTTTTTCCATTTTCCCTTCTGCATTTCCCGACTTGAAAAAATTTTTCACCAAACGGTCTTCCAGCGAATGATAGGTAATCACCACCAGGCGTCCTCCCGGTTTCAATACCTCCATGGCATTTTCAAGCATTTCCTCCAGGGCTTCCAACTCCCCGTTTACCTCTATCCGCAAAGCCTGATACACTTTCGCCAAATACTTCTTTTCCTTCATTTTGGGAATACAGGGCAAAATCGCCTGATATAAATCGCCTGAAGTCACCAATGCTTTCCCCGTCCTCGCCTTTACGACAAGATTCGCCAGACGGCGGGCATTTTCCACTTCCCCATAATTCCGGAACAAGGTACACAAACGCTGTTCGTCGTATGTGTTGAGTACCTCTGCCGCCGTCAAACGGCTACGGCGATTCATCCGCATATCCAATTCCGCATCGAAACGAAAGGAAAAACCACGGTCGGCCTCGTCAAACTCATGCGACGACACTCCAAGGTCGGCCAAAATCCCATCGGCTTCTTCCAATCCGTAATAGCGCATAAAATTACGCAAATAACGGAAATTATGGTTCACAAAAATAAAACGTTCGTCATCCGGCACATTTTGCATGGCATCCTCGTCCTGATCGAACCCCATCAAACACCCATTCTTTCCCAAACGATTCAGTATTTCACGGGAATGCCCGCCGCCACCGAAAGTTAGATCCAGATATATCCCACCGGGCTTTATATTCAACCCCGAAACCGATTCTTCCAACAACACCGGAACATGATACTCTGACATAACCTGCTATTTTATTGATTGATTATTATTTCCAAAAATTTCTTCGGCCATCCGTCCCAAATCTTCGCCTTCGACTGCGACCGCCTCATAAGCTTTAGTGTCCCAGATCTGGATCATAGAATCCTGAGCGGCAAAAACCAATTCTTTATCGATTCCCACCTCTTCCAGCATCCGGCGCGGCAATAGCACCCTTCCATTTGCATCCATCTCCACCTCCTGAGTGCCCCGGCAAAACTCCCTTAAAAAAATCGCATGCTTCCGGTTCAGTAAATTCAATTCCGAGCGCAGCCTGGAAATTCGCTTTTCCCATTCGTCATAAGGGTACATATCGATACAAGCCTCGAAGACATTTTTCCGCAAAACAAACATCATCTGCCCGGATGCCTCCATCACTCTCCGAAAAGAAGCGGGAACCACGACCCGGCATTTGCTATCTGCCTTACATATATAATCTCCAATAAACGCTGGCATATATCTTTTTCTTTACAACAATTTTAATACATATCTACTATCTATTGATATACAGATATTTACACAAATTCACATTTCAAGAAACAC
>ENA-UEQO01000568-UEQO01000568.1-human-gut-metagenome-genome-assembly--contig:-NODE-568-length-42241-cov-9.874751_pt1 | contig 42241 bp, 38 predicted proteins | sample MGYA00242938_ERZ507940 | MGnify/ENA primary metagenome ERZ507940 (study PRJEB26167, sample SAMN06115517) | human gut metagenome | host: Homo sapiens | place: China:Chongqing | collected 2014-12-03... | reverse complement strand
GCAATATTCCCCACTGCTGCCTCCCGTAGGAGTCTGGGCCGTGTCTCAGTCCCAATGTGGCCGATCAACCTCTCAGTCCGGCTACTGATCGTCGCCTTGGTAAGCCGTTACCTTACCAACTAGCTAATCAGACGCGAGCTCATCTTTCAGCGATAAATCTTTGATAATCAAATCATGCGGTTCAATTATATTATGCGGTATTAACGATCGTTTCCAATCGGTATCCCCCTCTGAAAGGCAGATTGCTCACGTGTTACTCACCCGTCCGCCACTAGATCAGAAAAGCAAGCTTCTCTTCTCTCGTTCGACTTGCATGTGTTAAGCGTGCCGCCAGCGTTCGTCCTGAGCCAGGATCAAACTCTTAATTAAAGTTGTATATCAAAAGCATCTCTGCTCTTGTTATCCTGTTTCAGTTCACTTCACTGAACGTACATTTCTTTTACGTCTTTATGTTAGACCTTTAATTCTTTTTTCTCAAAAGAATCTCTCAAGGGTTTCGTACTATTCGTCTTTGTTCAATTTTCAAGATGCTGTTTCGTTACACTCTTTTGTGTCGTGCAACTTTTACATTATATCACACTTTTTATCTTTTGTCAACCCCTTTTCTGAAGTTTTTTCAAAAAAGTTTTTTGACTTTCGATTTTTTCGTGTTTTCTAATGTGCTGTCTTAAATCAGCTTATCTATTATATCATATTAGCTAAGCTTTGTCAAGACTTTTCTTTGTGAACTTTTTGTGAAGTTCTTTTTGAGCTACTCCTTAGGTCTCTTCTGTTCTCCCGAACCTTTTACCTTCGTTTCGCTTCTCTCTTTATCGCTCTCTCTCGAGGCGACTTGTTTATTTTATCACTTTTATGCCTTTTTGTCAACCCCTTTTTTCGCTTTCTGCTTTTTTTTACACTTTATTTCCCTTTTCTTATCTCTTTTTGTCCATTTTGCTTTGCTCCTTTGTTCTTTTCATACAAAAAGTGACAACTGAGCGTCGCTCAGTTGTCACTTTGCTCGGTGTTTCCTCTATTTTGTGTTAATGATTTACTCGGTATGGCTCCGCCATTCCTCACTCCTCATTCCTCATTAATCTTACCGTTTCCGCCATTAATTCCGCCGCTTTCTGCTTTTTCTCCAACGTCACCGCAAAATACGGCTTATCTCCGTCAAAAAACCTGATCCTATTCTTATAAGCTCCATACAACGCTTGTATCTGCTCCACCTCTGCGGTTTTCACAAAGAACAGCACCTTATCCCCTCTTTGTGTTATTTCTTTTATGCCAAGCTTTGAAGCAGTATTTCTCGTAAGTGCAACGTTCACCAATCCCAGCACTGATTTCGGTGGGTCGCCGTATCTATCTATAAGCTCGTCGATAACGTCCCTGGAATCCTCCTCATTGCCTATGGAAGCTATCTTCCTATAGCAATCTATCCTCTGTGACAGATTTTCTATATAATGGTCAGGTATAAATGCGTCTATGGATATATCCACCAAACAATCCTCAGGTGACGGTGGCAGAGCCTCTCCCTTTTGTTCAGCTATAGCCTCATTTAGAAGTCGCAGATACATATCATATCCCACCGCTTCCATATGTCCATGCTGTTTACCGCTGAGTATAGAGCCTGCACCTCTTATTTCAAGGTCACGCAACGCTATCCTGAAGCCTGAGCCGAACTGCGTGAACTCTCTTATTGCATCTAGCCTTTTTGCCGCTACCTCAGTGAGTACCTTGCCACGTCTGAAAGTGAAGTACGCAAAAGCGCGGCGGTTTGATCTTCCCACACGTCCTCTAAGCTGATAAAGCTGTGAAAGTCCTAATCTGTCAGCGTCCTCTATTATAAGTGTATTTACATTCGGCACGTCAACACCTGTTTCGATTATTGTGGTGCAGACAAGGATATCTATTTCTCTGTCGCAAAGCTGCCGCCATATTTCCGACAGTTCCTCCTCGGGCATTTGTCCGTGTGCGAACGCTATCCTCGCGTCAGGGAGCATTTCCTGAAGCTTATTTGCGGTCATCATGATAGTTTCCACCCTGTTGTGGATATAATACACCTGACCGCCACGTCGCAGCTCCTTGCTTATGGCCTGCGCTATAACGCCCATATTATGCTCTATAACATAGGTCTGAACAGGGTGTCTGTCCATAGGTGGCTCCTCTATGACCGACATATCTCTGATACCGCTCATTGCCATGTTAAGCGTTCTTGGTATCGGGGTAGCTGAAAGTGTCAGCACATCAACGCCCTTGAAAGTTTCCTTGAACTTTTCCTTATGGGCAACACCAAAACGCTGTTCCTCGTCTATGATAACAAGACCCAAGTCCTTGAACTTAACGTCTTTCTGCACAAGCCTGTGCGTGCCTATGATAAGGTCGATAGTGCCACGGTTAAGCCCTCTTATTATCTGCTGTTGCTCCTTTGGTTTTCTAAATCTCGACAAAAGCTCCACCTTAACTGGGAAATGCTCAAATCTTTTTATCGCCGTCTGATAATGCTGCCATGCAAGAACAGTTGTTGGCACAAGTATAGCCACCTGCTTGTTATCGAGCATACACTTGAACGCCGCACGGAGAGCCACCTCCGTTTTGCCGAAGCCCACATCTCCGCAGAGAAGTCTGTCCATTGGGGACGGCTTTTCCATATCTGACTTTATCTCCTGTATAGATCTTAACTGATCGTCGGTTTCCTGATAGTCGAAACGCTCCTCAAAATCCGCCTGCCAATCGTTGTCAGGGGAAAAAGCAAAACCCTTTGCCATTTGTCTTTGAGCATAAAGCTTTGTAAGCTCCTCCGCCATATCCTTTACGGCAGACTTTACCTTGTTTCGTGTCTTTGTCCACTCCATAGAGTTGAGCTTATTAAGCTTCACTGCCCCGTCATCTCTAGGTCCTATATATCTTGACACAAGGTCAAGCTGAGTAACAGGCACATAAAGCACGTCCGTACCTGCATATTTTATGGTGATATAATCCTTTGTTACACCGTTCGTTTCTATATTTTTTATTCCTGAAAATCTGCCTATGCCATACATAGCGTGAACAACAAGGTCGCCTGTCTGTATATCCGAAAGGCTTTTTATCTCTTCTCCTGCCTTGTGACGGGATTTACGCTTCTTTGCACTCATGGCTTTCATCTGAGTGATAGCCGCACAGCCTATATCAGGATAATCAAAGCCACCTGACAGACAGCCCGTGCGCAGGTATACTTTACCCTTTATTATCTCGCTGTCCTCAGTGAGGATCTCCGCAGAGATGCCAGCATCATTAAGGTCTTTATTTATAATAGGAAGCGTCTTCTCCGAGCCTGCCAGCACAACAGTGCAATACCCCTGAGAGCAGAGATTTTTCAGTTCTTCTTCAAGATTTATGATATTACCGCCCCAAGCCGCCGTCTGTCGGCAGTCGGTATTGATAAGCTTTTTGAACTTCACGCCGTTGTTAGAGCGCATAAAGCTGTCAAGAAACACCGACTTCATTTGTGTTATTTTTAGTTCCGCTTGTGGTATATCAAGATAAAAGCCCTCCAGCTTTCTGAAAAGTATGCCGTCCTCATAAAGAAGCTTCATATCCTCTGAAAGCTGAGCAAGAGCCGCCTTGCCCTTTTCGATACAGTTGGTATACTCCGACACAAGGCAAACACCGCTCTCAAAGTAATCAAACACTGTTGTGAGCTTGTCATAGCACACAGTATAATACTTATCAAGATTAGTGAGGGTGATACCGCTCTGAGCCGTTTCTATATCCCTTGAAATATTCGTTCTTATCTTATCGGTACGGTTTCCACGGACAGACTTCGACAAGGCTTCAAGCTTTGCCACAAAGTCATCGGTGTCAGGGAAAATTATCTCCAGTGCAGGGAACACCGTTATCTCGTCTATTGGGTCGGTACGTCTTTGGCTTTCGGGGTCAAAATATGATATAGAGTCAACCTCGTCGCCCCAAAGCTCTATTCTCACAGGGCGAGACTCCTGTACAGGGAAAATATCGGCGATAGAGCCTCTCACAGAAAACTGCGCCTGACCCTCCACCTGATCTGTTCTTGTATAACCGCCTGCAAGAAGCTTGCTTGTAAGCTCCTCAAGGCTCAGTTCGCCCCCTGTTTTTATCTCAAAGGAAAACTCTTTCAGCTTATCCTGCGGAATAGTTCCCTGCAAGCAAGCTTCCATACTTGCGGCGATTATCTTGCACTTGCCCTGAGTGATAAGAGAGAGAGCTTCCAGCCTTTTATGCTCATATTCTCTTGAAACGCCCTCCATGTATGCAAAGTTCAGATCCTTTGCAGGAAAAACGCAGGCAAGCTGTTCTCCTGCCATTTCGTTTATATCCCCTGTCATTCTAATGGCTGACGCCTCATCGTCGCATATAACAAGGCAAGGGGAAAGCCTGCTGAGAGCCATTGCGGTCTGAGCCTTGTGTATATTTGAAACGCCAGTGACCGCACACGGAGTAAACCCTTTGAGCAGGCAGTTTTTCACATCTTTATAAAAGCCAAGACAGCTCGCCATTTCGTAAAAAATATTCATCTTGCTGTTCTCCGAAAAAAAGTTTTAATAACAATATAACTGTAGGGGACGGCGCCCTCGACGTCCCGATATTTGTCTTTATCAATATGTCGGTCAAAAATTGTCCCTAATTGAACTTGTTCATAGCCTCGTTTATCTTGCCCTGCACCATAAGCTCCACAGCCTCGCAGGTGTTTTTATCCACATCAGAAAGCTTTTTCATTTCCTCGTCAGTGAATCTTGAAAGCACCCAGTCAGCCAAGTTGTAATCAGGGTGAGGCTTTTTGCCCACGCCTATTTTTACCCTTGGGAAATCCTGACCGCCGCACAGTGCGATAATGCTTTTTATGCCGTTATGACCGCCAGCCGAACCGTTTCTGCGTATCCTCATTTTGCCCACGTCAAGTGAAATATCATCATAGACCACTACAACATTTTCAAGCGGTATATCATAAAAGTCCATAGCGTCGCTGACAGCCTCACCGCTATTGTTCATGAAAGTTTCAGGCTTCATGACAAGACAGCTTTTTCCGCCTATAACGGCACGTCCCACAAGAGCCTTGAACTTATGTGTATTCACCGAAAAGCCGTATTTCTTTTCCATAGCCGCCACCGCAAGAAATCCTGCATTATGGCGTGTATTCTCATAAGCCACGCCGGGATTTCCAAGACCCACGATAATATACTCAGGCTTGCCCATAGCCGTTTCCCTCTCGGCAGACAATTTCTTCAATTTCTCGAATATATCCATTGTAAATTCTCCTATCTTTTATAATATGTCAGCCCCGACAGCTTATTCTATCCACGCACAATAACCCCGTCTTTATGCAAGACGGGGTATAAACAAAAGCCGACATTTTACTGTCGGCTTTATTATAGCATAGGCAAGTGGATTTGTCAAATTCGAGTTTTAATTTTTATAAACCTTTTCCATATCTTCTAGTTCCTTTTTTGCTCTGCCTATGTCAGCAGAAGAAATTTTGTCGTTCACGATACGATTATTGCTTTTATTCATCATTTTCTGAGTTCTCTCCACACGTTCCATTTGGTCGATTATTCCATGGATTTTTCCGTAAATTTTATTACGTTCTTCATATAGTTCAAGGTTAGTTTCACTCAAACCATCGCGTAATTCAAAATTATTATATGCCCTTGCTAATGTATTAGATATGTGATTTCCCTTTATTATTATGCCTATTCCTACGCACAATGCCACAAATGATAAAAACGTCACAAAAGCCCCGATATCCAATAATATCATTGAGAAAAAGCCCGCAACAGAAACAATAATACCAACCTTTACATACTTACCGCCTATTTCTCTATATGGACGTTCTATACATCTTATCTTTTCCCAAAGCATCTCTTTTTGTTTTTTAAGTTCGTCTATATCCGTTATATCACACCATTCATAGTAGGGATCTGACCTGCCGGAACCAAATTCTGGATCATGGTCAATGCTTACTCCGTAAATATCGTCATTATGCACATACCAACGTTCATCTGCCATAAAAAACACCTCTTTAAAAAATCTAAAACAAGCTAGTCTTTGGTGAAATAATATTCAACCCCAGCGTTATCCAATTTATACAAAACTAATTCGCTGCTTGTTATCTCTTTGATTCCATAATTTTTCGTATAACCACTGTACTGAGTATATATCCTATTATCACTCACACTGTATGAGGCAACGTACGAAGTACCGTCCTCAGTTATTTTCAAAGTTCCGTCATCTGCAAATTCAAAAGTACAATCGCCATCAGAGCTAAATTCTCCGTCACTAGCAGTGCCATAAATCTCCCAAGTGCCTATAAGCTTGCTTTCTGTACTTCCACAGCCAGTACACATAATCAGAATGACAACTGATAAAAATAAACTCACTAATTTCTTCATAATAATATTACCTCCATTGTTAGAATGTTAGTACCTATAAGTGCTAACACATACATAATATCACACAAATATGGTAAAGTCAATAGTACCGAATGGTACTAAAACATTTTCTGCAAAATTACCAAAAATGAGGGTAGATTTTTATGTATTTTCCAAGATTAAGGGATTTGCGAGAAGATAAGGACATGAACCAAACGCAGATAGCAAAGCTTCTTTTCACAAGTCAAACTGTTTATTCACGCTATGAACGGGGCGTTCTCACTATCCCCGTGGAACACCTCCTTATCCTAGCGGACTTCTATGGCGTTTCCACCGACTATATCCTCGGCAGGACAAATAACAAAAAGCTAAACAAATAAAAGACCCTGCCTTACAAAAGACAGGGCCTTGCTTATATTTGGGTATATTACTTCTCCTCAGACTTGCCGTGGATAGCCTCGAACTTTTCCGTTCTCGCCTTGAGCTTCTTCTCAGCGTAGCCCTCTTTGATAGTCTCTCTGCCACGCTCAATAGCAAGTGCGTTGTCAGGGATATCAGTTGTGATAGTTGAGCCTGCCGCTGTGTATGCGCCCTTGCCAACTCTTACAGGTGCAACAAGGTTTGTGTTACAGCCGATGAAAGCGTTGTCCTCAATAACAGTTCTGAACTTCTTGTCGCCGTTGTAGTTTACTGTTACAACGCCGCAGCCGAAGTTTACATTTGAGCCGACGTCAGAATCGCCGATGTATGTAAGATGTGCCACCGCTGTGTATTCACCGATAGTGGAGTTCTTTATCTCCACAAAGTCGCCTATCTTCGCACCCTTCTTGATGTGTGAATTAGGTCTGAGCTGAACATAAGGTCCTATCTTAACGTCGTCCTCAATAACAGACTCGTAAGCCTGAACATTGTTGAGGTTTACGCCGTTTCCTACAGTTGTGTTCTCTATTATGCAGTTGTTGCCGATATTGCAGTTCTCACCGATAGTGGTGTTTCCTCTAAGTATAACTCCACTGTGTATCTTTGTTCCATGACCGATAGTAACATTGTTTCCGATAGAAACACCGTCTGTGCAGCAGAACTCGATACCCTCGTCAAGCCACTTTCCTATTATCTCATATCTTGCGATATCATTGAGTGCAAGCAGACCACGTCTGTCATTTGCACCAAGCGCAACATGAGGGTTAGCCGAAATAAATGCGTCAGCCTTTTTGCCCTTTGCAATAAGCAGCTCGATGCAGTCTGTAAGATAATACTCGCCCTGAGCGTTCTCAGGCTTGATGTCGAAAAGAACTTCCAGCAGGTCAGCCGTCTTGAACCAGTAACAGCCTGAGTTTATCTCAGTGATAGCAAGCTGCATAGGTGTGCAGTCCTTATGCTCAACTATTCCTGAAATGCCATTCTCAGTGCGGATTATTCTGCCGTAGCCTGTAGGGTTCTCAACTCTTGATGTAACAACAGTTACGCCGCAGTCCTTTTCAGTATGAAGTTCCAGCGCACCCTTGATAGTTTCTGCGTCGATAAAAGGAGCGTCGCCGTAGAGTATAAGTGTGTTTCCCTCAGCGTGAGCTTTAAGGAAATCAGCCGCCTGCATAACAGCATGACCTGTGCCAAGTCGCTCTTCCTGCATAACAGTGCAGATATCAGCCTTTGACTTTCTCTGTGCAAGATAATCCTCTATCTGCTGACCCTCGTAGCCTTTTACAACGCAGATATCGTCAAGCTCTGCATTTTCGCAGGCTGTCAGCACCCACTCAAGCATAGGCTCACCGATAACATTGCACAAAGCCTTTGGCATATTGGTCTTCATTCTCTTGCCCTGTCCGCCGGCAAGAATAATAACATTGTTCTCCATAATACAAATTCCTTTCAGATACGTCCCCACAAAATAAGACTTGGCACTTTCGCACCATTTCCTTATTATTATAATACGGTTGGGATAAAAAGTCAACAGTTGGTTCATATTTTTATCGCAATTTATTCTTTTGCTTGACAACATATTGCGACACTGCTATAATAAAATGTGTAGTTATCATGTTAATATATTGCAGTTTTTTTCTGCTTCAGATATGGGGGAAAAATATATGCAGAAACAATTCTATCCTGTTATAGGAACTGAAAAAGCTCTGCCATTTTATATCATCGGCATAGGCGTGAGCTGCTGGCAGTTTCCTGTCAGCAGACCGGAGGGCTATGATTATCCTCAGCTTTTCGTCTGCCTTGAGGGCGAGGGTGAGGTAACGGTAGACGGCAAGACCGTAAAAATAATGCCTGACAGCATTTTCTATATACCACCGCACTGTCCCCACGAATATAGAGCCATGACACATTCATGGTATCTTGACTGGGTGTGCTTTGACGGCAAACAGGCTCTCGAGCTGCTGAAAGAATGGGATCTTAACAAATTTCATGTTTTCTTAAACTGCGGCGCAGAGCGTATGCACAAGCTTTTTGACAGCGCATACTACACCATAAAAAGCGACAAGGCATACGGCAACTATTATGCTTCCGCACAGCTTTACGATATGCTTCTTGAATACCGCAAGCTTTCGGACGATAAGTTCCCATACAAGAGCCGTGTAAATTCCGAAGCCATCGCAAAGGTCATGAAATACACCGAGGAGAATTATTCAAAGCCTATAAAGCTCGCCAACATGGCAGCTGTGGCAGGGGTATCAGAACAGCACCTTTGCAGACTTTTCAAGAAAAATTTCAGCATAAGACCAATGGAATATTTAAACACAGTGCGCATAAGCCACGCAAAGGAGCTTCTTACCTACTCCTCAAAGACAGTTGCGGAGATAGCTTCGGAAACAGGCTTCAGCGACAGCTCGTATTTTTATGTTGTATTCAAAAAGCACGAGAACATCTCTCCGGCTGAATACAGGAAGATAAAGGCATAAGGTGGCAATAAATATGGAACAAAAATATATCTATTCCTTTTCTCAGATAGAGGATAAGGTCAAAACTTTACATGAAACCAATACTGAGGCTGCAGCAGCCGTTGCCCTTTCATGGCTGGGTCTGAGCCGTGATGAGCTTAAAACACTCAGGGTATCAGACTACAACAGCACAATGCGAATGCTCCACTCTGCAGGCAGAGTGGTGTATGTCCGTGAAGATCTTATAGCAGATATGCTTAAAGCTATATGCGAGGAGGCTCCTGAATACAGCATGGGCTTTTTCATCACAGACGTGAACTCTGCATACGAAGCCGCAGAAAAGCAGGAGCTTTCCCCTATCAGCGTGCTTAAAATGAGATACTTCTACGAAAAGCACAGTGCAAAGCTTTCAGGAGAACCTGAGGACAGAGTATTTCTCAAAGAGATACTGCGCTCAGTTGGCGAAAGCGAAGCTGATATGGAAAAGCAATTCGCCGAATACGAAAAGGACGCACCTGAAAAAATATAGACCATTGCTACCGCACAAATACATCGTCTATATGTAGTTCATTTGCCTACACATCTATTTGTTATAATTCACAAGACGGCTTTCAAAGCCGTCTTTTTTATGTCCTAACAACAAAAAAAGAGCAAAACCGAAGTTCTGCTCTTTTGTAAACTATTCTGTTAGTCTATCAGATCGAAATTAGATAGAAGAATGGCTCTTTACATAGTCAACAACAGCGTCAACAGTTGTGTAAGCAAGACCTACGCAAGTGTCAGCACAGCCGTAGTAAATAGCAATTCTGCCTGTTTCAGCGTCGCAAAGTGTTGCGCATGGGAATGTTACGTTCTGAACATCGCCTACGCACTCATAGATCTCTCTTGGGTTGATGAGATACTCGCCGCATCTGTACTTGACCTTCCATGGCTGCTCCTTGTCAAGGATGCAAGCTGAGAAGCTGTATACAAAGCCGTTGCAAGACTCAAGAACACCATGATAGAAGCAGAGCCAGCCCTCGTCTGTCTCTATTGGAATAGGACCTGCACCGATCTTCTTGGACTCCCAACCCTTGAGAGGTCCCATAACGTGTCTGTGTTCGCCCCAGTACTTCATGTCAGGTGACTGTGAAATGTACATATCACCGAATGGTGTGTGACCTGAGTCAGAAGGTCTTGAGAACATTACATACTTGCCATCGATCTTTCTTGGGAAGAGTACGCCGTTTCTGTTGAATGGGAGGAATGCGTTCTCGCACTGATAGAATGTCTTGAAATCATATGTATAGCCTACGCCGATAGTTGGCTTCCAGCCGTATGCATTACACCATGTTACCCAATATCTGTCTTCGATGAAGCATACTCTTGGGTCATAGCCGTAGCCCCACTGATTTACTTCTTCTGTAGACTTTTCAGCCTGCTCGAACATGATCCTTGTAGGGTTGATGTTCCAGTGAATACCGTCCTCAGAGAAACCAGCATGGAGAGCCATGTTTCTTTCCTTATCGTCAACACGGAATACACCTGCGAACTTGCCCTCGAAAGGAACTACCGCACTGTTGAAGATAGAGTTTGATGTAGGAAGAAGATTTCTAGGAATGATAGGGTTTCTGTTATCTCTCCAGATCACTTCATTGCAGTCAGCCGGCTTATCCTGCCAAGGCATATTTGGGATAGCCTGTCCGTTGATTACTTTAACGCTCATGTTAAAATCCACCTTTCATAATATAAAAAATGATTACTTTTTATTTTTCCCCCGAATATATCTGCGAATATATCCTCCGCTTATTCAAGGCGATGTCATTCGGCTTGCCATTTTGGTAAAACGCCGTTGTTACTATTAAAGCATACTTTAAGAAAAATTTCAAGTCCCTATTTTTGCTGAAAACGTTTAGAATTTGAATGTAAACGTATTCTTCTTAAATTTAACATTTTATTAACACTTTGCTTGTTTCATAAAAAACTGCGGTTTTCTGTATCTGCAGGCTCAGTTAGTTCTAACAAAACAAAAAAACGTATCATCGACAAGCGTTTTGAATGTAAATTATAAAAGTTGCCCATAATGGCCATATTCGCATAAGCATATTCGTGCAAGTTTCTGATTTTTTGCAGGAACAGCAAAAAGCACTTGCAAAAACAGCAAAAAGGGTATACAATATAAGTAAGGATATCGGATACGTTCGGCAGAGTGCGGCGAAAGTCGGGATTTGCCGAATTGTTCTGTATAGTAGTGTACTATAATTTATAATTTACAAGTGGAGGACATTGATATGAAACTAACAGAAATGTCTGCAGAGGAACTGGCAGCATTCAAAGCGGAAGTCCAGAAAAAATATGACGATTTCAAGGCTCAGGGATTGTCGCTGAACATGGCAAGAGGAAAGCCGTCTGCCGAACAGCTCAATCTGACAGAGGGTCTGCTCACAGCAGTAAAGAGCAATGAAGATTGTTTCGCTGAGGACGGCACAGATTGCAGAAACTACGGCGGTCTTGACGGTCTGCCTGAGGCTAAGGCGCTTTTCGCACCAATGCTCGGCGTAACGCCTGACGAACTTATCATTTGCGGAAACTCAAGCCTTAACATCATGTATGACACTATCGCAAAGTTCATGCTTTTCGGCACAGGCGACGGTGAAAAGCCTTGGAAGGATACAAAAGTCAAGTGGCTCTGCCCTGTTCCGGGATACGACAGACATTTTCTTATAACAGAAAAAATGGGCTTTGAGCTTGTAAACATTCCAATGGACAAAAACGGTCCTGACATGGATATGGTAGAAAAGCTCGTTGCTGAGGACGATACTATAAAGGGTATATGGTGTGTTCCAATGTACGCTAACCCTACAGGCACAACATACTCTGACGAGGTAGTAAAGCGTCTTGCAGCCATGAAGACAAAGGCTAAGGATTTCAAGATATTCTGGGATAACGCATATTGTATCCACCACCTTTCTGATACGCCTGACACACTTCTCAACATTCTTGACGAGTGCGAAAAGGCAGGCAACCCTGACAGAGTTTATATGCTCGCATCAACATCAAAGGTAACGTTCCCTGGTGCAGGCGTTGCAATGATAGCGTCATCTGAAAAGAACATCAAGTACCTCAAATCTATGATGACAGTTCAGACTATCGGTTATGACAAGATAAATCAGCTCCGCCACGTTAAGTTCTTCGGCACATACGAGAATCTTATGGAGCATATGAAGAAGCACAGAGCTATAATCGAGCCTAAGTTCAAGATAGTTCTTGACACTCTCGAAAAGGAGATAGCACCTCTGGGCATCGGAAGCTGGGAGAAGCCAAACGGCGGTTACTTTATAAGCTTCAACGCTCTTAACGGCTGTGCAAAGAGAATTTGTCAGCTTTGCAAAGAGGCAGGTGTAGTCCTCACAGGTGCAGGTGCAACATACCCTTACGGAAAGGATCCTGACGATTCAAACATCAGAATTGCTCCTACATTCCCGCCTGAGAACGAGCTTAAAATTGCAGCCGACGTGTTCGCTACAGCAGTTAAGCTTGCAAGTGCAGAAAAGCTTCTTGCAGAATAATTCAACTAAGTCAAGATAACAATACTCTCTATATAAAAAGCGATGAGCCTTTTTGCAAGGTCATCGCTTTTTTGTTTGCATATAAAGCACAAGCGGTATGGCAGCACCATTGCACCGGCACATATCTTCTTTGCTTTCATACTTGATAACCCTCGGGGCAACTTAATTTTATTAGATAAATTAGTTTATTCTCGTCAGCAATATTAAGCACGCAACTTAAACAATATTAAGTCGGTGTTTGTTTATGAATTAATATCTTTTTAATCGCAAATTTATGAACAAACATAAATCCAAGGGCTTGAGTTTGAGCAAAAATGCACAAAAAAACGGCGACAGCCTTAACAAAGACTGTCGCCAAGATCAGACAACCGACACAACCGACGGGGTCATGTCGCAAACAATAGAAAATCATAGATTAGAAAGGTGCACTTAATAAGTACAGTTATATTATAACTTAAAATTACTCATTTGTCAATAGCAAAATAAAAAAAGATCAGCAACCGCCATGCTGATCCTTTTGTTATATTCGCTAATAAAACACCTATATTCTCTTTACAGAGTCCTTTATAACGAGGTCGCCCTCGATAGTTATTATCCTTGGCTTGCCGTCAGGTTCTTCCATTCTATCCATAAGTGTCATTACCGCAAGGTCTGCCATATAATCTGCATCAACGTTTATAGTCGTGATAGTCGGGTCTGAAACTTCTGAGATCAAATAGTTATCATATCCCACAATGGAAATATCCTCAGGCACGTTATATCCCATGCCACGGAGCTGTCTTATTGCACGGTAAGCCGCCTCGTCGCAGTTGCACACGAAAGCCGTTGGCATATCGTCCTCAGGGAAAGTCATAGTGATAAAATCACGCTTGTCACGATCGTCGATGCGCCACTTTTCGTTGACCTCATAGCCATGCTCTATCATGGCCTTTACATAGCCCATGTATCTGTCAAAAATACTCGTTGTGGCAAATTTATTTCCTATGTATCCTATCTTCTTGTGACCCATTTTTATAAGATATGAAGCAAGCTTGTAGCCTCCGCTGTAGCCATTTGTCACAACAGCGTCCAAGTCTAAGGACGGCACATAGTAATCAAGCAGTACAAGATCTTTCACATTGTCATTAAGAAGCTTGGCATAATTCTTTGAAAGCTGTCCCAGTGAAATAAGTGCTGAAACCTGCTTGTCCTCGATACAATGCGGGAGCATGAGCCTGTCCTCGTCCTCCTGATCTAAATTTTCCATTATGCAGAACATATTCTCTTTTTTGAGCCTTGTTACAAGAGCGTTATACAATGCCCAATAAAAAGAACCGTTAGGATTGATGAATTTTGAAGGGATAAGCACACCGATAGTATTGCCTCTCCTGTTCTGAGTGCTTTTCACGCCCACATAACCCATTTCGTCAGCGACCTGCTTTATCTTCTCTCTGAGAGCGTCGCTGACTCCGCTTTTTCCTGCAAGGGCTTTTGACACAGTGACATTACTTGTGTCACAGGCTTTGGCTATATCTATAAGTGTAACTGCTTTCTTCAAAATTCTCACCGCTTTTTCTACTTAATGAACGCCTTAAAATAAACTCTGATAACATTCTCATTCAATTATATCATTTTATGACATAAAGTCAATAGAATATCGCAAAATCTCACATTTAAACAAAAACGCAGATCAAAATCAGTTGATAATGCTCTCAACAGGAGCGTTATCCCTCTCTCTTTGCAGTCTTTTCCGCTCAATGAGTTTTCTTATTATAGTGCAGATGAGCAGAGCCGCTGATATGACAGCAACACCTATTATAGGATAAAATCTCCACATATATTCCTTATCCATATTCTGCAAAGACTGATCTACAGCCGAATTGCTCAGCTTGTCCTGTATCCTTTTTATAAGATATCCGCCCGCTTTAAGAAACGATATCATGCCCCCAAGGCTAAGTATAAAGGAAACGATATATTTTTTGAAAAACGCAAACAATATTCCTGCAAACATGACAACAACGCCTGCCGCCATTGCCCACAGCACCCACTTTGGCGGAACGGGCTCTATATACTTGCCCATGATGCCCACGATAGTTACACCGCCGTAGAAAAAACCCGAATACGCAAACGGCACTATCATAAGAAGCTTCAAAATAAGATAATAAACAGGCTCACCGTTCGGTTTTGTGCGTTTCGCCTTTTTCATCATCTTTTTCGCCGAGCGGCTCTGCCTTTCTCTGGCTTCCTCACGCTCTCTCTGTTCTTCAAGCTCCGCTTCTTTCCTGAGCCTGTCCTGCTTTTCTTTCTGTGCTTTAAGTCTGTCTTTTTTTGACATAATGTACCTCTTTTATGTATTAAAATATTATCGTATCATAGTGTTCTCATCAGATATTTTATTATATCATAGTATGCCACGAAATTCAACACATACAAATGAAATTTTCTTCCTTTGCACTGTTAAGAAGGCAGAATAAAATTGAAAAAGGCTTTCCAAGACAAATAATACTTATGCCGACGGCTGAATTAAATTTCTAGACAGGTCAACAATAAAAGCGAAAAGAAAAACAGAAAGGAACGTGAAAAAATGTCGTCATTTTTCAAAAAAACAGCCTGCGTCACAGGGATAATACTGCTGGGGCTGTTTGGTCTTATAGGATTTTATTCCACAACGCTCCCCGATTTCTACCTTGTTTCAAAGGGCAGCGAGCTTAGCGTGAACTCCTTTTTCACCATATCCTCAAAGCCCTGCGAAAGCAAGGTGACAGTGGCGGTGTCAGGCGGTTCGTCAGGAGCGTCACGATACACAAAAAATATGCTCATGCTTTTTGGGACAGTGCCAGTCAAGGAGGTTGAATCAAAGACAATGGAAAGACCAATGCTTTATCCTTGCGGACAGCCATTCGGCATAAAGCTTCTCACAGAGGGCGTAATGGTAGTCGATCTGCAAAAGGTGGATTCTTCAAGCCCTGCCAAAGATTGCGGTATAAGAGAGGGCGATGTTATAGTATCTATCGACGGAGAAAAAGTCAAAAGCAACGCAGACGTTGCAAAGATAATAAGAAGCTCAAACGGTGAAGCCTGCTCAGTGCGCATAAAGCGTGGAAGCAACGACCTGACCTTCAAGCTATGCCCACGCCTTGAGAGCGGAAGCTATAAAGCGGGAATGTGGGTGCGTGACTCCTCCGCAGGCATAGGCACTCTCACATTCTATGACCCTGAAAACGGAACTTTCGGAGGTCTTGGTCACCCCGTATGCGACGCAGACACAAAAGAACCCCTCCCCCTCTCCGCAGGCACAGTTGGCGAAATAAACCTCACAGGCTTCAACAAATCACGCTCAGGCTGTCCGGGACAGCTGTTAGGCGAGTTTGCAAACTCCGCCTCCACAGGTGATATCCTGAAAAACTGCGAAAGCGGCGTGTTCGGCACACTGAATGCAAATCCTTGCCCAAATGCAAAAGAGTTTCCTCTCGGCTTCCGTCAGGAGATACACCACGGCAAAGCCAAAATACTCTCCTCTATTGACAATGACGGGCCAAAAGAATATGAGATATCCATTGAGCAGATAAATCTCTCAGATTCTGCCGAGCATGACCTTGTTATCAAAATAACTGACAAGACGCTTCTTGAAAAAACAGGGGGCATTTTGCAGGGCATGAGCGGCTCGCCTATCATTCAGGACGGAAGGCTCGTGGGCGCAGTGACCCATGTTTTTATCGAGGACACCGCCAAAGGCTACGGAATCTTCGCTGACGAAATGTATTCAAAGACCTCAGAGCTTGCCGAAAGCACCATAGAAAACGCAGGTTAGCGACCTTTGCCGATCGCTGTCGATTTATGAAAAGGCTTTGCATAGAGAAAAATATCATCTACAGTCGAACAATGCTTAATTATCTTGTTTTAGCATATTCACGCACTGATATTTGTACACTTTGCATTAATAAGTCGATAATTTGTTGACGATTTTTCTAAAAAACTATTGCATTTAACAAATAAATGTGTTATCATTTATCTTGTGAAAGGGAGTTAAAACAAACGCTCTCAAACAAAAATGACAGATTATACGACGGAGGAAATGACAATGACAAACAAGATCAAAATTCTTATTGGCGACGATTCGGCACAGTACGGGGTAGCATGTGCTTCCTCACTGAGAGCAATGGGCTTTTTCGTGATAACACGTCCCAAGGACGGACTTACTATCTATGACGCTATCAAAAACGAACAGCCGGACGTTGTTATCGCAGACGCAGTGATGCCGAGCCTTGACGCAATCGAGCTTATCAGAAAAATACAGAACTCGTCCTATCAGAAACCGCTTTTTATAATCACAAGCGCCTATGAGAACTCATTTATAGAAACACAGGTCATGAACGCAGGAGCATCATATTTCATGCTCAAACCATTCGACATAAAGATACTTGGCGAGAGGATAAAGTCCATGCTGGATATCGACACCGATATATCCTCCGACTCAAGCTATACGAAAAACAAGCAAAGCATAAACCTTGAGATAATCGTCACAGACATAATCCATCAGATAGGCGTCCCTGCCCACATCAAGGGCTATCACTATCTCAGAGAAGCTATCATACAGTCCGTGAACGATAAGGAAATGCTTGAAAGCGTTACAAAGCTATTATATCCTGCAGTGGCAAAAAAATTCGCAACTACGCCCTCCAGAGTGGAAAGAGCCATACGTCATGCCATTGAGATAGCATGGGACAGAGGAGACATCGACACCCTCAACAGCTTCTTCGGCTACACAATAAACACAGGCAAGGGCAAGCCCACAAACAGCGAATTTATCGCACTTATCGCAGACAAAATAAGCCTTAAATTCAAGACCACCATGGCGGTCTAGGGGTCATAAGTCATATATGCAAAAAGAGCAGAACGCATTTTCACGTTCTGCTCTTTTGTTACTTGTTGATAAATGTAGGGGCGAACAGTGTTCGTCCGTCTTTGTTCGCCTGCTAAATTTGCAATAAGACAAACTTTTTCGCTTTGGGTGTGACGTTGCATTTCCGAACACAGGCGACCTCAGGTCGCCCCTACACACAAAATACAAAAAAGAGGGCGAAAATGATCCGCCCTCTGCATTTTCATATTATCACAGCTTTATCTCTTCGCTGCTCTTCTCGTCCTTGCTGTTGTCATGCTCTATCCTGTCACGGTGAGTTTCAAGAGGAGCCGAATCCTTTACGCCCTCTGTGGCTTCCGGTATAAAGCAGGTCTTTACCGTCATAAAGAATATTTTAAGATCAAGCATAAGCGACTGATGCTCTATGTACATAAGGTCAAGCTTCAGCTTGTCATAAGGCGTAGTGTTATACTTTCCCATTACCTGTGCATAGCCCGTAAGTCCAGCCTTGACTTTCAGCCTGTATTTGAACTCAGGCATTGTTTTTTTATACTTCTGCGCGATCTCAGGTCGCTCAGGTCTAGGCCCTACAAACGACATATCGCCCTTTAGTATGTTTATAAGCTGCGGAAGCTCGTCTATCCTTACTTTTCTTATAAACTTTCCTATAGGAGTGATACGGCTGTCATTTTTCTTTGCAAGGGTCGCACCGCTTTTCTTTTCAGCGTCAACTATCATGCTTCTGAACTTGTATACCTTGAACACCCTGCCCCCTGTTGTGAGCCTTTTCTGAGAATAAAGCACAGGACCGCCATCATAAGCCTTTATTGCAATAGCCGTCACTAGCATGAACGGCGACGCCACCACCAGTGCGGCAGCCGACAGCACAATGTCAAGTATCCTCTTTACCGCACGCTGTTCCCAGCGCAAGCCGTCATTTCTCGCCAGCAAAAGGGGCGTATCAAAAAGGTGGAAATCCTCCGCACCCCTTACGATAATATCTGACAGCTTAGGGTTTATATAAGTCCTGATAGAATTTTCAAAAGTAAATTTCAAAAGCTTGTTTCTCAGGTCATTTGGGATATCCGAGATTATAACAGCCTCGTGTTTTAATATCTCACGCTCGATATCCTCAAGGCTCTCCTCACAGCTTATAGAAGCGCATATCCTGTATTTGTCATTTCTCACGCTCATTTTTGAAACAAGGTACTTAGCGTTCTTGTTTCCATAAACGATTATCATTCGCCGTGGAGGGTATACCGCCTGATATATCCAAGTAAAAACATAGCTCCACGCAAAGGCTATGGCCACCTGAATTACCGTCATAACAAGTATGGGCGCTATGTTGAGCCTGCCTCGTCCGATAAGAGAAACGAGTATAAATTCTATAAAATTCGCACCCAGCACACCCAGCACCTGCGAGCCGAAAAGCCCCGTGAATTTATCATACCCAAGGCGGAAGCCGTTAAAGGTCTTTGCCATGGATATATAGAGCACCGCATAGATAGCCACCATAAGAATGTTACCATTATGCCAGAACGGGTCACGCATCGCCTTGTTGTAATAGTTGTTCCAAACCGTGTCGAAGCACTTCATAAAGGCACAGATTATAACAAGTGCGCTGAGATAGTTAAGTATCCTTTTGAACTGATCTCTGTTATTCAACAAAAAACCGCCTTTCTCTGCTGTTTTTGTTATCTGCTCAATGAGTAAAGTATAGCATACTTTTCGCCAATAATCAAGCATTACACACAATTTTCACCGACTGCCACCTTTTTTAGCCTGATTTTTCAAGATAATACCTGTATCTCCGCCCGATATAGTTTTAAACTATGTCAGACCATAGAATAAAAATTATTGATTTACTAGGAATTTTGTGTTATAATATACTTTACAGAAAAATAAAAAATATATTTTTATATAGATAACAGAAAAGAGGAAAATAAATGAAGACCTGCGAGCTTTTCAAGAAAAAGACAACATTATCCTTTGAGGTATTCCCACCAAAGAGTTCAACACCTGTTGAGAGCATATACAGCACCATATCACAGCTCCAGCCACTTAATCCTGATTTTATCAGCGTAACATACGGAGCAGGCGGAAGCACGAACAATGCGACTATCGACATATGCTCGGCTATAAAAAATCACCACAAGATAGAGTCGGTGGCACATCTTCCATGCCTTTATCAGACAAAGGAGCGAGTATTAGAGCAGCTTGAAGAGATGAAGTCTGCGAATATCGAGAACATACTTGCTTTGAGAGGTGACAGAAACCCTGATTTTGAGCCGGCAGGTGATTTTCACTACGCTTCCGACCTTGTATCTTTCATAAAAGAACACAGCGACATGAACGTAATAGGCGCATGCTATCCTGAATGTCACCCGGAGTGCGACAGCATAGTAGATGATATAAAGCACCTGAAGGATAAAGTAGACGCAGGCTGTTCACAGCTTATCACCCAGCTTTTCTTTGACAACAGCACATTTTACGATTTCAGAGAAAAAACAGCCATAGCAGGGATAAACGTGCCTATCGAAGCAGGAATAATGCCTGTGACCAACAAAAAGCAGATACTTAGAATGACAACTCTTTGTCATGCGACCCTGCCGAAGAAGTTTCTGAAGATAATGGACAAATACGAGAACGACCCAATAGCAATGAGAGATGCAGGCATAGCCTATGCGGTATCGCAGATAGTAGATCTCATCGCCAATGATGTAGACGGCATACACCTTTACACCATGAACAATCCATATATAGCAGAGAAGATATGTGAAGCGGTGAAGTCGCTTTTCTGATTTACACAAACGCAAGCAGGCGGAGAATTGATCTCCGCCTGCTTTTTTTGTTTTCCGCACAGACCAACTGTAGGGGCGAACAGTGTTCGCCCGTTTCATTTTTTTCACGATCCTACTGATTATTACATTGTATAAACACTGCACCCAAATGTAGGGGACGGCGCCCCCGACGTCCCCACATCGGAGCGTTAAGGTTTGATTTATCATAAAGCTGTGTAGGCAAACAAAAGCGGGTCAGAGCTTTACACTCCGACACCGCTTTGTTTCGTTCTTTTACTTTGTTATTCTTCTTTTTCTTTCTGCACCACTTAGTCGGCTTACGCCGAATGAGGCTCTGCCTCATACTCCGACATGGCTTTGCCCATTTCTTGTGAGCGAAGTCGAACAAGAAATATACTCACAATGGGTTTCACCCCTTGACCCTGACCAGGGACGTGTCCCTGGACCTTTTGCTCGCTTCGCTCGGTGTGGAGGGAGCAATTCTGGTCAGCTTTGCCAATTCCTCACTCCTCACTCCTCACTTAGTTCCTTATTCATATCTCAAAGCGTCGATAGGATTGAGCTTCGCCGCCTTTATGGACGGAATAAGTCCAAATACTATTCCAACTACCATTGAAAATACCACCGACACTACTATTGACGCCGAGGATATCGCCACAGGCACTTCCGCTACCTTCGCTATTACCTGTGAAAGCCCTATACCCGTCAGCACACCGATTATTCCGCCTATGCTCGTAAGCACTGCCGCTTCTGTCAAAAACTGTGCAAGAATTCTCTTTTTCCTTGCTCCCAGTGCTTTTTTCAGTCCTATCTCTCTCGTTCTCTCTGTTACCGACACGAGCATAATGTTCATTACGCCTATACCGCCTACCAGCAGTGAGATGCTAGCTATCCATATAAGCATCTTATTAGTGGATGAACTCAGATCCTGCAATGACTTCGCCTGCTCCAGCAGGCTATCGCTCTTGTATTCCACAGAAGCGTTGGTTTCCTCACTTCCGCCCTTTACAGCCGAAACGTTCTCGTTAAGGATATCCGCCGACTTTTTGCCCGCATTCGTCATGGAGTCTGTGTCCACAGCCTTTACGATACAGTTTTCCGGTTCGTCATAGCGGAAAACTATCCCCCAATCGTTTGTGGGGATAAAGATAAGTCCGCTTGATGTCTGATTGTAGGTGTAGTAGTCCTCCACTGAGCTTATAACAGGCTCAAAGCTTGAATTTTTCACAGCCACGCCTATTACAGTGAACGGCTCGCCACTTATATCTATGACCTTTCCCACAGGGCTTTCACCCTGGAAAAGACCCTCTGCAAGCGTCTTGTCTACCACTGCCACCTTGTCAAATTTGTTAAAGTTTCTCTCCGCAAAGCCCTTTCCCTCAACTATCTCGTATCCAACAGTGTCAAAATAATCCTTGTCTACTCCGTATATAGTTGACGAATCCATTTTGTTGTTAAGATAAAACAGATTGTCAGGATTGTTTCTTGTGCGGTAAAAAGTGCTTGACTCCACCTCTTTAAGCTCGTTGATACGTTTTTTAGTGTCCGATGTGAACATTGCCACATTAGACGGTGGCGTTTCATAAGAAAAGTCGCAAACAGTGTCGCCATTTGAAAGCTGTATCTTCACAGTGTTGTTTCCTGCGCCGATAAGATTGTTCTTTATCTGCTCATTTGTACCCTTGATAGTGGAAACTATAGCAATGATAGCCGCAATACCGATAATGATACCAAGCATAGTAAGAAACGAGCGTATCTTATGTGAAAGTATACCCTTGAATGAAAGTCTGATATTTTCTATCATATTATCCGCCCCCTTTTAATACTCAGGATAAAGGACTTTGTCGGTCTCCTTTGTCCTTACGCCCTCTTTGACGTCCTTGCCGTATGGGAAGCATATCTTATCTTTCATAGAAAGTCCGCCCTTGACCTCGATATTAGTGCCATACATTATCTTGCCTGTTTTTATGTAGCTTTTCACAAGTCTGCCGTCCTTGTTGGCTTTCATTATATAGTAGTTTCCGTTTTCCTGCCTTACATAATGTATAGGCAGATAAACGCTGTCACTGGTCGTGGTGTCATTCACAAATGAAACGCCTACCCAGTCGCCCACGTTGAAATCCGTGCTGTCGCTGAGCTTAGCTTCTACAGTGTAGGTGGAGCTGTTAGGATTGTCACCCCAGTTGTTTGCCGAGTATGACGTAGGCTCGCTGCTTATCTTTGTTATCTCAGCGTCAATGCTCATTCCCGTGTTGTATGAGTTCACCATAACAGTGTTTCCCACAGCCGCTCTGTCAAGATTAAGCTCGCCCACACTAAAAGTAACGGAAACTCCGCCCTCTCCCTCGATTATAGCGAAAGCGTCATCATCTGAGCTGTCACCACTGTAGTCCATGTTGCTGTCCATAATGTCCACATCGTCTTTGTCGTCACCATCGTCCGAATTATCGTCCTCTGCGGCAGCGTCGCCTACAGTGCCTATCTTTTTAACAACTCCGTCGATAGTAGCCACTACCTTGCCGTCTGTCTTTTTCTTCAAAGCGTCATTGTAGTCAAGCTTTGCAGACTTAAGGTTAAGCTTCAGGCTCTTTATCTCGTCCTCTTTTTCTGATATCATTTTCTTTATCTCTGCACGGCTGTACATATAGTCCTCAGAGCCTGAATTTGTATCGCCCGTCTGTGACGGGTCAGCAGGAGTGACATCTATGCCGGCGTCATTATCATCAAGATCACCGTTATCAGGTATATCCACATCACCGCCATTGTCGATATCATCAGTATCATCGCTATCGTCAGCACTGCTTTTTGAGCCTGCAGGCACAACAATGGAAAACTTGCCGAACTGCTCCACAGAAGTGTCAAGTGAAAGCATACCGCTTTCCTTGTCCTCAGTTATCCCCTGTGAAACTGTCCAGTCTGCAAGAGCCTTTTTGCCCATTGTTTCACGGTTGACTATCCACTTGTATATAAAGTTTGAGTTATCATCATAAACGCAAAGCTCCGCATACGCCCCCGTTGTCTTTATCCTTTCAAGAAACGCTCTGGATACCTTTGTGTTCCTGTTGCAGTTTATAATATAAGGATCGTCCTTTGTGCCTGCATTTTTCGTCTGGAAAACAGCCTTTACAACGTCCACAGTTTCCACAGGCTCAGGAGTTGGCTCAGGATCTGGAGTTGGCTCTGGTTCCGGTTCAGGCTCTGGGTCTGGCTCAGGCTCTGGATCGTCAGGCTCTTGCGGTGCGTCCTCAGAAGGCTTTAAAAGCTTGTATTTAGCAAGCTCCTTTTCAGCCATTTTGATGTTCTGCTCGCAGACCTTTACCTGATTTTCTTTCTGTGAAAGCTCCAGCTCCACCACCGTCATGTCATATTCAAGTATAGTGTCGCCCTTTTTCACAGTGTCGCCCTTTTTCACAAACACCTTTTTAACAAGCTTCTCGTTGTCAAGAGTAACTCTCTGAGTATTGGCAGAAACTATCTGCCCGTCCATGTTTGCCGAGTTGTCCCACTCGTACATATCCGCAGTTTCCGCCATAAGGTCAACAGGAACTACCGCCACAACAGTTTTCTTGTCCTGATTTTTCTTATATTTCATTGCTCCCGCATATCCGCCTCCGCCGAGGATAGCTATGCACAGGAGCGTTATTATTACCTTTTTCATTCCTGCTCACCTGCCTTTTCTCCATGAAGCTCGCCGTCACGGATATACATTATCCTCTTTGCACATCTTGCAATGTCAGGCTCGTGTGTTATCATAACGATAGTAACACCGTCGTCATTAAGCTCCTTGAAAAGCTCCATTACCTGATCGCCCGACTTTGTGTCAAGAGCGCCTGTGGGTTCGTCTGCAAGAAGAAGCTTTGGATTGTTGACTATCGCCCTTGCAATAGCCACCCTCTGCTTCTGACCGCCTGAAAGCTGAGTAGGCTTAAACATCATTCTCTGTGCAAGACCCACCTTTTCAAGAGCCGCCTTTGCTCTCTGACGTCTTTCTCTTTTGCCTACCCCCGCATAAAGCAGCGGAAGCTCCACATTTTCAAGTGCTGATTGTCTAGGGAGCAGATTAAAGTTCTGAAACACAAAACCTATCTTCTTGTTTCTTATCTCCGAAAGCTTCCTATCCTTTGCCTGCATAATGTCACAGCCGTCAAAAACAAAGCTTCCCTTTGTCTGCTTGTCAAGACAGCCTATAATGTTCATGAGCGTAGACTTTCCCGAACCTGACGGACCCATTATTGCCACATATTCCCCCTCTGAGACATCAAGGGAAATATCCTTAAGCACAGGCACAGCTTCCTTGCCCTGCAAATAATCCTTGTAGATATTTTTCAGTTCAAATACCATTGCAAGCCCTCCTTATTCAGCGAAAGCTGCGTCAGCATCAGCAGCGTCGGCATTCTCACCGTCTGCATTTTCTGCATTTCCCTCTTCACCGTAAAGCTTGTTGAAGTATTCTTCTATCTCCTCGTCCGTCATGCTTGCAAGCATATCCTCGTCTATAGCCATGCCGTCCTCATCACTTCCGTCATAAGCGATGTCCTCGTCACCGCCCTCGTTATCAGCGTCACTGTCCGTGTTGTCGTTCGGGTCAAGGTCATTAGGCGGAACAGACACGTCAGCCTCATTTGTGGTAGCCGTCATGCCCTCCTCGATAGACTTGTCAGGGTATGCGATATAATCGCCCTTTTCAAGACCTGACTTTATCTCGCAGTCACCGTTATCCTCGTCCTCCTGACCTATCTCAACATATCTCTTTTCTATCTTTCCGTCCTCGTTCTTAGCCCAAACGTAGTTCTTCTTGCCGTCCTTGCAGATAAAGTCGGAATAGAGCCATATGCCCGTCTTGTTTATAGAAGTGTCCTGACCGTTGTCTATCTCAATAAGAACGTGCTGACCGAGCATAAGTCCGTCAAGGCTCTCAGGCTTAACATAGAAAGCATAGTTTGAAGACTGGCTCATCTCATCGCTTGAACCGTAGCTGTACATATCTTCACCAGAATTTTTCTGCGGACTTGTGTCAACAGAAGTTATCTCGCCCTTCCAAGTGGAATCATCAAGCCTTGACTTTACGATAACAGAAGCTCCCTGCATGATATCTTTGCTGTTCTGCTCGTTGAATCTGCCCTTTATTCTGTAGTCGCCCTCTTCTGTTATCTGCATTATAACGTCGCCGCCGTCCTCCTGAAGCTTGTCCACCGTCTTGACGTTCTTTACAGTTCCGTCGATAGAAGCGGTGACGTATGCGTTCTTTGTGGAAGCCTCCAGCTTTTTGATCTCAACGTTTTTAGCCTTTATATCATATTCGTTCTTGGCATTGTCGCTCTGCAAAGAAAGGATCTGGGTCGTGTATGACACAGCAGCGTCCTGATCGGCGTTTTTCTTTTCCTTTTCAAGCTCAGCTATCTGATTCTTGTTTGAAGCTATCTCGTTCTGAAGCCTCTCCACCTCGAGCTTAGCCTGCTCAAGCTGAAGATTTATAGCCTCAACGTCATATGTAAGAAGCTTGTCACCCTTTTTAACAGAGTCACCGTTCTTAACAAGTATCTCGTCCACCGTCTTTGAGCTGTCATACTTTACGTCCACAGACTCCTGTGCCTCAACAACGCCCAAGAACGAGCGATTAGAAAGCTTGAAGTCCGACGCAGTGTTAAGTGACGATACCTTCTGCACATATACCTTCTGTGAGCTTTTTGAGCCTCCCTTGCCGGTCTTTTTCCATACGAGAAAACCTCCCACACACACTGCGCAAACGATAACAAGCACTATTATAACAGTGCATATCCTTTTTTTCGTGGTCATTGCAATACCTCCGTTTGTGATTTTTCCAAAACAGCATAAAAAGATCCGCCTGACAGCAGCCGGACGGATAAAACAGCCCCACCTTCCCCATAAGGGTATAGCATGAGCGTATTATTCTTTGTTATCTTGCTGTCCTGTTGTCTTTTGTTCTTATCTGTTTTTATGTATACATTATACCATAAAAAGAGTATAAGTCAATAAATAAAGCCGTTGTTTTAAGAAACTCATAAGAATTCCCCTTATCTATAAAGACGTGCAATAACAAATAAAGTTGCAAACAAAAAAATCTCACACGCACACTATTCGCCCCCCTACATACAAACAGCATATTTACATTGCTTGTAGGGGACGGCGCCCTCGACGTCCCGCTTGTTTGACATTCTTGGCGAAACAGTGTTCGTCCGTTTCTGCTGTTTATTACATCTACCACCAACAACAAAAAAAGGGCAGCCCAAGCCGCCCTGATATGTATTATTTTTTCTTAGCCATAAGCCCTATCATTATAAGCACTACCACCGCACCGCCACCGATACAGCCGAAAAGCACCCAATCGGTCTCAGTGTTCTGGGTGGAGTTTTTCTGCGCCTTGATGACCCCCTGCTCCGCCATAGCCTCCGCCGCAGAGCTTTCCGTTACAATGGAGCTGTCCTCCACCTGAGGGCTGTCCGCATACACCGCCCACGGTATTATCATCATAAGCGACATCACAGCCGCCCCAAGCCCCGACAAAAGCTTTCTCGTCCTCATATAAAAAGACCTCCTCCGATACGCCATTTATCAACAGCAAAGCTTTATCACAGAGCTGCTTAAAGTTTTCCTCATTCAATTATACACATTTTCCAATAAAATTACAAGCAGAATTTTGTACAAATCATACATTAGTTTACACAACAATATACACAACACCTCACGAATTACAAATAAATCGCTGTAAATTTTGATTTATCAGTTTATTAATTGTGTATTGTCACAAAAATATATAGCAAAATTCATCAAAAATAGCATTGAAAATCTTGTTCATATGTGATATAATAACGAATAGCAACATACTGTTCACACTTTACTTGTAAGGAGGTCTTTATTTTGGAAGAACGTATGCAAATTATACAGGCAGCAGGCAACAGCAAGATACAGATAGGCGTTATACCGGGTCACTATGCAACTAACCACTCGCATATCAATTATTATGTAGATATAACATCTCTTAAAACTGGTTATAAAATGGCAAAGGAAGCCGCAAAGGCATTGGCAGCCACCTATGTTTCAACACATATCGACACTATCATATGCCTTGAAGGCACAGAGATCATCGGTGCCTTTCTCGCTGAAAGCCTTGGCGAAAGCGGCATAAACAGCGGTGCAGACGTAAATGTAGTAACACCTGAGCTAAACGCTGTAAATCAGATGATATTCAGAGATAACACTCAGAAGAAGATATGGGGCAAGCAGGTGCTTCTGCTTATCGCTTCCGCATCTACAGGAAAGAGCATAAACAGAGCTATCGACTGTCTGAAATACTATAACGGCAATCTTGTGGGAATAGCTTCCATATTCTCCGCTATCAAAGAGAACAACGGCATCGCTATCCATGCCCTTTTCACAGAAAAGGATATTCATGATTACATGACATATACATCATCAGAATGCCCAATGTGCAAATCAGGACAGAAGGTCGACGCTTTGGTAAACAGCTTCGGCTATTCAAAGATATAGCTTGTAACTTCATTCTCCATAAAAATAACGTTAAAGGGACGGAATTTGACTTCCGCCCCTTTTTCTTTTGCCAAAATGCGTAGGGACGACCTGATGTCGTCCACTTTGCTTATCACGCTTTTATGCCAATAAATTATCCAAACAAATGTGAAAACTTCTTTTTAAGCCCAGCCTTGTCAAAACCAAGACCAAGCACTATATAAAGTATCGAGCTTGCAAGCACCTGTATGCAGTAAGCAGGAGTCTGACCGAAAGCCGAAATTATAGCGCTCTTTGAAAAACCGCCTGCCATAAAAATTCCCTCATAAAGACTGTAGCATACCACGCATATAACAAGTGCAGGGATAATGCCGAGAAGATTTCTCACGCAGATTATTTTCTCTGTCTTTCTTGAAAAGCAAAGAGCAGTTATCGCCTTTATAACGATAGTTCCCGGAAGCCATACCACAAATCCCGAAAGTCCGTCTGCAAGACCTGCTCCGATAGCGCCTGCCGCCATTGCATAAGGTGTAGGAAGCATTGAAGCCGCAAGATAAATAAGTCCGTCACCTGCGTGTGTGTAGCCTGCACCCGTAGGAATGTGAAGCCATGCCGTAAGAACATATATCATAGCCGCAAAAAGACCTGTCACACAAATAAGCTGAATATGCTTTGTTGAATTTTTTACCTGAGCTGTTGTACTCATTATTATCACTCCAATTTAATTTTTTACCATTTGTCGAAAAATCATATCATGTAGGAGAACGGCGCAATTTCTGTTTCACAGAAATTTGGCGTCCCGTTATTTCTGGTAGAACTTAATGTTTCTGGCAATATCCCCACAAATACACCAATGCCTTTACACCATTTTCAGAGAAAAGACATATAATGCAATATTTGTGGTCGCCCACCATTATTCTTTATTTTCCGCTTATCATATCAAGAAAATACTGATGAACTGTCCTGTCATCAGTAAGCTCAGGGTGAAAAGCCGCCGCAAGCTGATTTTTATATCTCACCCCAGTAATGAAGCCCTCGTGCTGCGAAAGCACCTGGCATTCATCATCAAGCACCTTTTCAATATAAGGAGCTCTTATAAATACCTGGGTTATTTCCCTGCCCGCAAAATCTTCCTTGCATGAAAAGCTTCCAAGCTGTCTGCCGTAAGCGTTTCTTTTTACCCTCACAGGCAGTGTGCAGAAATTCTTTCTGTCATCATTGGATACCTCTTCTGCAAGCAGTATAAGCCCTGCACAAGTGCCGAAACAGTATCCGCCATTTTTGATGTATTCGCTCACAGGCTCAAAAAGTCCAAGCTCTCTTAACAGCTTTCCCATAACAGTGCTTTCGCCACCTGGGATAATGATGCCGTCAAAGCCGTCATCAAAATCACGAAGCTGCCTTATCTCTTTTACCTCTGCTCCTAAAGCAGTCAGAACTTTTTCGTGTTCCGCAAATGCCCCTTGCAGAGCCAGAACTCCGATCTTCATATTACTTGCCTCTCTCTGCCATGAGCAGCTTGATCTCCTGTTCGTTGATACCTACCATAGCCTCGCCAAGATCTTCAGAAAGCTCAGCCAGCATCTTAGGATCATTGTAATTTGTCACAGCCTGAACGATAGCTCTTGCCCTCTTCTCAGGGTCGCCTGACTTGAAGATACCTGAGCCTACGAATACGCCCTCTGCCCCAAGCTGCATCATAAGAGCAGCGTCCGCAGGAGTAGCAACTCCGCCTGCCGCAAAGTTTACAACAGGAAGTCTGCCGTTGTCAGCAACATACTTAACGAGCTGATAATCAACTCTCAAGTCCTTTGCAGCCTGATAAAGCTCGTCCTTTGACATTGAAGTAAGTCTTTTTATCTCGCTCATCATCATTCTCATGTGGCGAACAGCCTGAACAACATCGCCCGTACCGGGCTCGCCCTTTGTTCTTATCATTGACGCTCCCTCGCTTATTCGTCTGAGAGCCTCGCCCAGGTCCTTTGCACCGCATACGAACGGCACCTTGAACTGCGTCTTGTCAATGTGATACTTGTCGTCAGCAGGTGAAAGCACTTCGCTCTCGTCAATGTAGTCTATCTCTATAGCCTCGAGTATCTGCGCCTCAGCAAAATGACCTATCCTGCACTTTGCCATAACAGGGATAGAAACAGCCTCCTGAATACCCTTTATCATCTTAGGGTCGCTCATTCTCGAAACACCGCCTGCGGCTCTTATGTCAGCAGGGATACGCTCCAGCGCCATAACAGCGCAAGCTCCTGCCGCTTCAGCTATCTTAGCCTGCTCAGGTGTAGTAACGTCCATTATAACGCCGCCCTTTAACATCTGTGCAAGATTTTTATTAAGTTCATACTGTTCACTCATGATATTTTCCTCCGATAAATTAATTTCTATCCTTATTTTATACCTCCAGACTATGATTTGCAAATGCCTCAGTTTCGCACTTTTTCCACCGCAGATTGTATCTTTTGCACAATCCAAAAGACCTATCCGAACATCACATTTGTGCATCAAAGCAATACCATATCCCACAATAATTTTACAAGAACATGACAAAATCAATCATGCACAAAACCAAGCTGTAATATAGGCTTTCTTTTGTGATATAGGTAGAAGATAAAAAGGCGTAAAAAAAGAGCGGTCATAGGCAAGACCACTCCATTCTGCAAACAGACAGCTTAAAAACGCATAAAAAAACGGGCGAGCAAAGCCCGCCCCTACAAAATATCAAATAACGTAATCATCTATCCTTGCATTTTCCTGATTTACAAGATCCTGCAAAGTAATGCCGTCAACAACATCATTTATAGCACCGTAAAGCTTTTTCCATACCATCAGCGTTGAACAGCTGTCCTGACGCGGGCAGGTATTTTCTTCCCCCTCCAGACAAGCCACAGGAGCAAGACTTCCCTCTGTGAGCCTAAGTATCATTCCTACAGTGTATTCCTCAGGCGACTTTGCCAGCTTGTATCCGCCACCTGCACCACGAACGCTCTTTACAAAGCCCGCTCTTGCAAGAATGGATATTATCTGTTCAAGATACTTGTCGCTGATGTCTTGTCTTTCAGCGATCACTTTGATAGGCACATATCCGCTCTGCTCATGTAAAGCAAGGTCAAGCATAAGCCTCAGTGCATATCTTCCCTTTGTGGATATTTTCATCAGCGTCAGATCCTTTCATAAATCCTATAGAAAATCTATGATTAATTATATATCATATTTGTAAAAATGTCAAGCAAAAACCACCGCAAAGGGCGTATTTACAAAAAAACTTCTTTTTACCCTCTTTATTTTTCTCAAAAAGTAGTGTATAATACAATTAAGTATACAAGTTCACAGCAAAGAAAATAAAGGGAGGTCAAAAGCTATGAAAAACAAGCTTAAAGTAAATATTTATAACCGTACATACAATCTGCTTTCCGAAGAGTCGCAGGAGTATACCAATAAACTTGCGTTGGTGATAAATTCAAAGATAAAAGGCATGATGAAAGCTATCCCGAGCCTTTCCGTTCAGGACGCCGCAGTGCTGACAGCACTTGATTGTCTTGACGAGCTTAGCAAGGCAAATCAGAATATCGAGAATATCCGCACCCAGATAAAGGACTATGTTGACGACGCAGGCAGAGCAAGAAGTCAGGCTGACGAAGCTCAAAAAGAAATAAGAGAGCTTCAGGCAAAAGTCCATGACCTTGAAGAACAGCTCGAAGCACGCACAGTTGTAAAAAGAGAGCCTGAGGACGAAGTTATAAACGCAAACGAGCTTCTTTCGCAGGAGATAAAGAACGCTATTGAAAGACCTGTCCACCCTAATCAGCCTAACAACGGCAATTTTGTCGGCACAGTGAATTACAGACCCGAGGGAGGAAGCCATTAATGGCTCACAAAGCTGAGATACTTGCCCCTTGCGGTTCTTTTGAAACTCTCGAAGCCGCCCTTAGAAGCGGCTGTGACGCAGTTTATCTCGGGGGAGAGAAATTTTCCGCCAGACAAAATGCCGCCAATTTCACAGATGAACAGCTAAAAGAAGCCGTAAGGCTCTGTCACCTGCGAGGTGTAAAGGTCTATCAGGCGATAAACACTGTTGTCTTTGACGAACAGCTCGAAGAGTGCAAAAAAGCCGTCAAATTTGCCGCAGAAATTGGCGTTGACGGACTTATCACCCAAGACCTGACCCTTGTGAAAATATGCCGTGAATGTTGCCCCGACCTTGAATATCACGCCTCCACCCAAATGACCATCCACAGCGAAAGCGGTGTGAAAATGGCTAAAAACCTAGGTTTTTCAAGAGCCGTCCTGTCAAGAGAGCTTCCCGAGCATACAATAAAGGACCTCACCGCCCTTGGCATCGAAACAGAGGTCTTTGTCCACGGCGCACTTTGTATGTCCGTGTCAGGTCAGTGCTTCGTGAGCGCTCTTATAGGCTCACGAAGCGCAAACCGCGGCCTTTGCGCACAAGCGTGCAGACTTCCCGCGCAAGGGGATAAGATAACAAAGGGGCAGGAGCGTTACGCCCTCTCTCTGAAAGATATGTCCTATGTTGATAAGCTCCAAAGGCTCGAAAAGGACGGAGTTTCCTCTCTTAAAATAGAGGGCAGAATGAAGCGCCCCGAATATGTTGCGGCGGCAGTGAACTGCTGTAAAAATTCTCTGGAAAACAAGCCTTATGACCTAAAAGCCCTTGAAGCGGTCTTTTCCCGCGGGGGCTTTACAGACGGCTATTACAATGGCCGATTAGGCAGAGAAATGTTCGGCACAAGGCAGAAAGAGGACGTTTCCGCCACCGCCAAAATTCTTCCCGAGCTTCATGAGCTTTACCGCAGATGTGAAAAGCGCACAAAAGCCTTTTTCACCATAAAGCTTCAGGAAAATTCTCAGGCGGAGCTTTCTCTCCGTGACAGCGAGGGAAACACCGTGACCGTTTACGGCGATATACCGCAAAAAGCCTTGAAAAAAGCCTGCGACAGCGACTATGTAAAAAAACAGCTCTCCAAGCTTGGGGACACCATATATGAGTTCGGAGGACTTGAAGCCGCCATAGGCAAAGACCTTGCCTATCCAGCTTCCGCACTTAATGACCTAAGACGGCAGGCGGTAGAAAAGCTTGACCAGAAGCGTATAGACTTTTTCACCCATACTGCAGATTTTACCGACAAAGCACTTGCTGATTTCTCCGCCTTGCCAAAAGCCTATGAACACAAAAAGATCCGCATAATGCTCTCAAAACTTTCTCAGCTTGAGGGTGTTGACCTTGACAAAGCAGAGCTTGTTGGCGTGCCAATAGAGATAGCGTCAGAAGCGGTAAAGATCGTGTCAGACAAAAGCAAGCTTATGATAATAATGCCACGCTTCACATTTGACGAGAAAGCCCTGTGTGAAAAGCTTTCAGCCGCAAAAGAAGCAGGCATAACAAAAATGCTCGCCATGAATATCGGCCACTGCCTTATTGCGAATGACCTTGGCTTTGAGCTTCATGCAGGCTATTCATTCAATCTCTGCAACTCAGCCGCATTGGACGAGGTAAAAAAACTTGGCGCAAAAGACTGCACAGTGTCCTTTGAGCTTAAAGCGTCGCAGATAGAAAAGTTAAAGAAGCCCATTGAGATAGGCTTTGTGGCATATGGCAGACTTCCCCTTATGCTCACAGCAAACTGTCCTATAAGAAACGATATGGGCTGTAAAAACTGCAAGGGCAAGCTTTTTGACCGCACAGGCAGAGAGTTTCCGGTGAGATGTCCAAAGGGCAGAGATTGCGCAGAGATACTAAATTCCGATATTTTGTACCTTGCAGACAAGCTGACGGATTTTGACAATGCCGACTATATGGAGCTTCACTTCTATGAGGAGAATGCCCACAGGATAAACGAAATAATAAAAGCCTACAGTGGCGAAAGGGGTGCAAAGCCCGAAAACGCCACCAACGGCCTATACTACAGAGGAGTTTTATAAAATGAGATTACTTATAAAAAAGCTTAAGGAAAATGCAGTTATCCCTGCAAGACAAACAGAATTTAGCGCAGGCTATGACCTTTGTGCCTGCACAGACGCACCCGTTACCATAAAAGCAGGTCAAACCGAGAAAATACACACAGGCATATCAGCCGAAGTTCAGGGTGAGAAAAACTGCGTTCTTCTTATCTATGCAAGAAGCTCACTCGCATCAAAGTTCGGCATTGCCCCTGCAAACTGCGTTGGCGTTGTTGATTGGGACTACAGAGGTGAGATAATCTGCGCTCTCCACAACAGTTCAGACAAGGACTACACAATAAACAGTGGCGACAGGATCGCACAGCTTGTGATAACCCCTGTTTTCACTCCCGAAGTAGAGGAAGTAACAGAGCTTTCCGATACAGAGCGTGGCGCAGGCGGCTTTGGCTCAACAGGCAAATAAGAATGGTGAAAACTGCATATGAAAATTTACAACGTTAAAATAAAGACCATGGACAGCGACAGACGTGTTATTGAAAACGGCTGGGTGGAGATAACAGACGGCATTATTTCCGCTGTAGAAAGTGGCTCTCCCGAAGCTGTCACAGCCGAGGACATAGACGGCAACGGCAGAACAGTTTACCCTGGTTTTATCGACATTCACACACATCTTGGACTATCCACAAGCGGCGTAGGCATGGAGGGCGAGGATTTCAACGAGGAATCCGAGCCATGCACAGCACATATCCGCATTGTTGACGGCATAAACCCCATCGACTATTCCTTTGAGCTTGCAAGAAAAGCAGGCGTAACCTGCTGTCTTGTATCCCCAGGCTCAGCAAACCCAGTCGCAGGCAGTATTGCGGCAGTAAAAACCTATGGCAAGCGAATAGATAAAATGCTTGTAGGCACAGTTGGAATGAAATTCTCAATGGGTGAAAACCCTAAACTCACCTATTCTGACAAAGAGGACGCCCCCTACACCCGAATGGCGGTAGCAGGAATAATAAGAGAAGCGCTTATAAAGGCGCAGAAATACGGTGAAGCGGTCGAGCGTGCAATGGGAAGCGAGGAGGATATGCCTGAGTTTGACATGAAGTCGGAGGCTCTGCTCCCTGTTCTCAGAGGCGAAGTCAAGGCGCATTTTCATTGTCACAGGGCGGACGATATTTTCACCGCCATAAGGATAGCAAAAGAATTTGAGCTTGACTATGTGCTTATACACTGCACTGACGGTCATATCATAGCTGACGAGCTTGCAGAGGAAGAAGCAAGCTGTGTGATAGGTCCTGTAATATGCGACAGATGCAAGCCTGAAATGGCAAATCTTACCCCGGCAAACGCAGGCATACTTTCTTCTCACGGCATAAAGGTAGCTATCTGCACCGACCACTCAGAAGTGCCGATAGAATATCTGCCCTTGTCAGCGGCTATTGCAGTAAAAAACGGTCTTGACTATGAAAAGGGCATTGAAGCTATCACCTGCACAGCGGCAGAGATAGCAGGCATATCCGACCGGGTAGGCTCTGTAAAGACAGGGCTTGACGCAGACCTCACCCTATTCAGCGGCGACCCACTTGATGTAATGGTATCACCTGACATGGTGATATGCGGTGGAAAAATAATTTGATATGATACTAATGCGGAACGGTTTTCGTTTCGCATTTTTTATTTGTACTTGTGTTATCCGCACTTTGTTATGCACTTTACAAACCATGTAGGGGCTGGCGCCCTCGACAGCCAGCACCTGTTTGCCTGCTCAATCCTGCGATAACCCCACAAATGGCGGTAGGGGCGAACAGCGTTCGCCCGCCTTTATTCACCTACATGGTTTGTACAAATTCAACCCTCGCAACTCCTCGAAACGGGACGTCGTATTTCTGCAAAGCAGAAATTGCGCTGCTCCCCTACAGGTATTCGGGCAAGTTTCTGCGCCGCAAAATCGCTCCGCTCTTTGCGGATATACGTTTTGCTTTGGGATAGAATAGCGGTGCAGATTGTGTTACTCCGATATTTCTTTTGTCTGATATCTTATTTCTATATGCTTTTAATACTACAATCTGCACCTAGTCGGCTATCGCCGAATGAGGCTCTGCCTCATACTCCGCTAGGGGCTTTGCCCCTAGACCCCACAAGCCCTCCAGCGCCGAGCTTGAGCGTGCGCTTTATCTCTCGCTTCGCTCGGTGCTTGGGGGCAGCTTTGCTCATTCCTCATTCTTAATTCCTCATTCCTAACTCCTCACTTGATCGTTTCTTTTACTTAAAATGCACAAAAATGCTTGAAAAATATCAAAAAATTTGCTATAATATTATTGATTATATCCGTATTCTTCAACAGCACCGAAAGGGAGTGACTTTTTTGCCGAAATTTGAAAGCGGTATGGAAAATATGGCGGATATGTTCGTCTTTGAAACAGGCGACCTTCTGGAAAAGCTGGACGAGATCCTTATGCGCACCGAGCAGGAAGACTCTATCTCCTCCGACGATATCAACGAGATATTCCGTACCATGCACACTATTAAAGGCTCTGCCGCCATGATGAGTATGCACAATATGTCTACCCTTGCCCACTCAGTTGAGGATCTCTTCTACATTATCCGTGAAGACCCTGCTGTGAAATATGACAAGTCTGCTCTCTATGAGCTTCTTTTCTCAGCCTCCGATAACCTTAAATCTGAGCTTGACAGCATTTATGACGACGCTCCGCTCACCGATTTTTCAGAGCTTGAAAATAAGATACACGCCTTTGCTGCCACCATGAAAGGTCAGCCTGCCACAGACAGTTCCGATACTTCCTCAGCCGATACCGACACCTATGAGGGGATTTTCCCTGATGATGAAAAAGAGGGCATCTTCACCTATAAGGTCACATATTCCGAAAGCTGTGCAATGCCTGATATGCGTGCATTGGTGCTTTTGCGTGCCTTAGGTAAAATGTGCGAGGTAATAAAAACTTTCCCTGAGGATCTTGACGCCGACAATGCAGGGGACGAGATATCAAAAAAGGGACTTTACATAAAGCTTATCACCGATGACCCGAATGGCGTTCTTGACCTTATGAAAAACGCCGTGAACGTTGACAAAGCCGAGCAGGTGAAAAAGCCTGAGCAACCTGCTAACGCAGCCAAAAAAACTCAGCCTGCCCAAAAGTCTGCTCCGGAAAAGTCAGCCCCAAAGCCTGCTCAGCCTGCAAAGTCAGCCCCAAAGCCTGCTCAGCCTGCAAATACAGTCCCCAAAAAGCCTGCCGAAAAGCATGAGCAGTCCATGATATCCGTCAAGCTCGATAAGCTCAACAGGCTTCTTGACCTTGTGGCTGAGATCGTTATAACCGAAGGTTCTGTTATCTCCTCCCCCGACCTGAAAAAAGCCGAGATAAACCTTGACCGCTTCAATAAATCCTCCCGTGAGCTGAAAAAGCTTACCGACGAGCTTCAGGACGTTGTAATGTCCATACGAATGGTGCCTGTTTCCACAGCATTTCAGAAGATGAACCGTGTTGTCAGAGATATGAACCAAAAGCTCAAAAAGAACGTTACTCTTGTGTTTGAAGGGCAGGAAACGGAAGTGGATAAATCTATCGTAGATATCCTCAATGACCCCCTTATGCACATTGTGAGAAACGCAGTTGACCACGGCATAGAAGACCCCGAAGTCCGTGCAAAAGCAGGCAAAACCGAGCCTGCCACAGTTACTCTGAGCGCAGGCTATGACTCCAACGAAGTGGTTATCTCCTGCCGTGACAACGGTGCAGGAATGGATACCGCAAAGCTTATGGCGAAAGCCAAGAAAAACGGTATGCTCACCAAGCCTGAGAATGAATATACCGACAAAGAGATATTCAATTTTGTTGTGGCGGCAGGCTTTTCCACCAATGATAAAATAACCGAATATTCAGGCAGAGGCGTTGGAATGGACGTTGTAAAGAAAAACCTTGAGAAAGTCGGCGGAAAGCTCTATGTTGACTCCAAGTTTGGCGAAGGCTCTGTCTTTACTATCAGGATACCACTTTCTCTGTCTATCCTTGACGTTTTAAGCGTTGACGTAGGTGGCGAGAATTTCTCTCTGCCTGTTTCCGCAGTTTCCGAAGCTTTCTCCTGCAAAGCCGAAAGCTTTATCACCGACCCCGAGGGCAACGAGTTTATAATGCTCCGTGAAAAATGTCTGCCTCTTATCAGAATGAGCGACCATTTTGATATACCAAATGCCGAAAAGGACGTAACAAAGGGCATAATGCTCTGTTGTAAAGACGGTGGCAAGGAAGCCGTCCTCATGGCAGACAGGATAACAGTTGACCAGCAGGTGGTAGTAAAACCGTTCTCACCTCTCCTTGATGCCTATCCCCTCAAGGAATCAGGCATGGCAGGCTGTTCAGTCCTCGGTGACGGCAGCATAACCATAATACTGGATATGAAAGAATTTCTCGGCAATTATGACTTCCGAAAGGGTGAATAAAGATGTCAGAACAGGATATAAACGAATTTTGTCAGAAGGGCGGAAAAATACTCTCCTTTGTTTCTGATGAAAAATATTACGCCTTTGAGGTAAAAGATGTCACCGATATAATAGGGCTTCTCCCCATTACAAGGCTCCCGAAAACACCAAAGTTCATAAAAGGCGTTATAAATCTCCGAGGAAAAGCCGTTCCCGTGATAGATCTCCGCCTGCGTCTTGGACTACCCGAAGGGGAGTATGACAACAGAAGCAGTACCATAGTGATAGAAGTCGGCTCAAATCAGGCTGGCATAATATGCGATAAGGTCTTGGACGTTGAGGATATCCTCCCCCAGCAGACCGCCGTGTCGCCCGTAAAAAATAGCCTTGTAAAATGCTTTATAAACGCAAACAGCAAAAACATATCCCTGCTTGACCCTGATATTCTGGTCAGAACAAACAGGTAAAACATAATAACAAGGAGGAAGAGGAATGCTGTCACGTCTTGAGATCTCTCAGTCAGACTTTGACGAGCTTACTGCATTCATCAAAGAAAAATACGGTCTTGACCTTGCAAGGAAAAAGTCTATCGTTGAAAGCAGGCTGAGCAACTATGTATTGGACTGCGGCTTCAACAGCTTTTCAGAATATCTCAGCGCCGTCTACAGCGATGAAACAGGCAGAGAAACTGCCAACCTTATAAACCGCCTTACTACCAACCATACATATTTCATGCGTGAAACGGACCATTTCCAACACTTCATGGAGAAATTTCTTCCCTATGCCGAAAAAAACGTCCTCGACCATGATATGCGTATATGGAGTGCAGGCTGTTCATTCGGCAACGAACCATATAATCTTGCCATGTGTATGGACGATTATTTCGGCTTTGACCGCCGTTTCTGGGACTTGAAAATACTTGCCACGGATATCTCCCTTAACGCACTGCGTTCTGCCAAAAACGGCATTTATACCGGTATGTCCATAAAGAATATCCCCGAAGATTGGCGTAAAAAATATTTTCACCCATATTCAAACACAAAGGATCTCTGGCAGGTCAGCGATACAATAAGGCAGAATGTTGAGTTTCGCTACCACAATCTTATGGATGATTTCACATTCAAAAAGAAATTTGACCTTATCGTCTGCCGTAACGTCATGATATATTTTGACGACGATACAAAAGCCGAGATATGCAGAAAATTCTATGACGCAATGGAGGAGGGCGGCTATTTCTATATCGGTCACGCAGAATCCGTGCCGAAGGATATGCCTTTTGTAAAAGTTGCCCCCGCAATATACCGCAAGCTGGGAGGGGATAAAAAATGACGCCTCTCTTTCTTGTGATAACCGAAAACAAAGCCTTTGCACAGCTTTGCAGAAAGGCCCTTACAAACGCAGGCTTCCAAAGCTCAAAACTCGCCTCAACGTGCCTTTGCAACGGCAGAAAAAGCGTCACTGCCCTTTCTCCCGACTATGTTCTTCTCGACGGCGATTGCCAGGACAATATGGACGACTACATCATAAGCCTTGCCCCACGATATTCTGTGCCTATAATCTATCTTACCATTCAGCATAACAATAAATATCCCATGATGCAGGCAGGTGCCATAGACGTCGTATATAAACCTGACGGCACTCCGTCTGATAACGAGCGTTTTCAGAAACGCTTTACCGAAAGCATACAGCGCCTTGAAAAAGCAAGAGCTAATTCTGTTGTGCATATACCTGCCATAAATACCTCCGGAATAATAGCCATAGGCGGTTCAACAGGCTCAACGGAAGCCCTGAAAGCTATACTCAAAGACCTCCGCCACGACCTGCCCCCTGTAGTGGCAGTCCTGCATATGCCTGCAGGCTATACAAGGATATATGCCGAACAGCTATGCACTGAAACCGGTCACAACGTTGTGGAAGCCAAAAGCGGTCTGTATCTCAGCCAGGGCATGGTGGTAATAGCGCAGGGCGGTCAGCACCTTAGATTGTTCAGGGATAAAAAAGGCTATTTTGTCACCTCGGAAGCAGGTGTAAAGGTTTCAGGTCACTGTCCGTCAGTTGACGTGCTTTTTGACTCTGTGGCATACAGTGCAAAGCGTAACGCTATAGGCGTTATCCTCACAGGCATGGGCTGTGACGGTGCAAAGGGTATGCTCAACATGAAGAAAATGGGAGCATATAATATCGGACAGGACGCAGAAAGCTCCATAGTCTATGGTATGCCCAAAGCCGCATATGAAAACGGCTCAGTGTCAAAGCAGTGTCCCCTTGACAAGATAGCACAGGAGATACATTATCGCATCGACAGCGGCTTATGATAAAATATAACAAGGAGGGATAGCTGTGGAAAACAGCAGATATCTCATTTTCACCTCAGCAGGGCGAAGCTTTTCACTGCCCTTTGAGGATATAAAAATAATCATAGCGGCGCAGACCCCAACTCCCGTGCCTGATTTTCCCGATTATGTGCCGGGAACAGTGGTGAACGAGGATGAAGTAGTGCCTGTCATAGACCTGCGCAGACGTTTCCACTATGAGCCAAAAGAGATCTCCGACAGAGATTGCATAATAATCACAATGGGCGAAGAAGTTTCCGTAGGGCTTTTGTGCGACAGCGTAACAGGCTTCACGGATATTCCCGAGGATAAGCTGTGTAAAGCCCCAAACGTCAACGAAGAAGCCTGCGCAGATTTTCTAAAAGGAGAATTTCTTCTGGAGGGCAAGCCATGCTATGTCCTTGACAGCGAAAAAGTAATAAAGCTCAGCGACCGTGAAAAGGTAGCAAATACAGAGCGAAAGGATAAATAAAAATGAGAGAGATAAACGTTTCAGAAGTAGAAGAACTTGTAAGAGATCTGTGCATAAAAGCTAATCTGTATCTTCCTGAGGATATGGAAAGCTGTATAGAGTGCAACGCCAGGAAAGAGCAGTCCCCGGTGGGAAAGAACGTCTTTGCTGATATCCTTGACAATATGAGAGTAGCAAGAGAAGAAACTATCCCTATCTGTCAGGACACAGGCATGGCAGTTATCTTCATGACCGTAGGACAGGACGTGCATTTTGTAGGCGGTTCGCTGAATGAAGCCATAAATAAAGGCGTAGCAAGAGGCTATACAGAGGGCAGACTGCGCTGTTCCATAGTATCCGACCCATTGGAAAGAGTAAACACAGGGGATAATACACCGCCTGTTGTGCATCTTAAAATAGCAGAGGGCGAAAAGGTAGAAATAATGGTGGCACCAAAGGGCTTTGGCAGCGAAAATATGTCACAGCTCAAAATGATGACCCCGTCAGTGACCGAGGACGAGATAGTGGATTGGGTAGTATCAGTTTGCGCAAAAGCAGGCTCTAACCCATGTCCGCCAATAGTCATAGGCGTAGGCATAGGCGGCGACTTTGAGAAGTGCGCATACCTTGCAAAGAAAGCGCTGTGCAGAAGCGTGTCGGAAAGAAATCCAAAGAAACGCTATGCAGAACTTGAAGCGAAAATGCTGGAGAAGATAAATCTGCTTGGCATAGGACCACAAGGCTTTGGCGGCACACAGACCTGCCTTGCAGTAAATATAGAAGAAGCACCGACCCATATCGCAGGCATGCCGGTGTCAGTGAACGTAGGCTGTCATGTGACAAGACACGCAAGCGGAGAGATATAAGGGCATAATGTGGTGGCGAACAGTGTTCACCCGCCTTTGTTCGTTTGAATGACTTCACGAAAAAAACAAAACTCACTACTTCGATAACGGGACTTCCGCCGCAAAATCGCTTCGCTCTTTGCGGATTTACATTTGCTAAGGGATAGGGAAAACGGTGCAGATTTTTGCTCCGATATCACCTTTGTTTAATATCGAACTTTCATGTGCTTTTTTTCTCATTAAATCTGCACCTAGTCGGCTTACGCCGAATGAGGCTCTGCCTCAAACTCCGCAAGGGACTCTGTCCCTTGACCCTGCAAGCCCTCTAACG